>Ga0222715_10001426_pt1 | contig 22729 bp, 48 predicted proteins | sample C33_9DmetaG_FD_165056 | JGI IMG/M metagenome (GOLD analysis project Ga0222715, IMG submission 165056) | Estuarine water microbial communities from San Francisco Bay, California, United States - C33_9D | ecosystem: Environmental > Aquatic > Marine > Unclassified | place: USA: California...
AACAATGAAAGTTGCAGCTGTCAGAGCTCCAAGATACGGAGAAGAACGACGCAACATCCTAAAGGACTTGTGTGCCTCTGTTGGTGCGACATTTGTATCTCGTGAAGCAGGTTTGTTATTACGAGAAGTTAAACTTAATGATTTGGGTCAAGCTAAGTCAGTAAATATCACAAAGGGCTGGACAACAGTCGTAGGAGGCAAAGGTGATTTTGAAGCGATTGATACGCGGATTGATTCAATCAAAAATGAAATCCAGCAAACAGAAAATCTTCAAGAATGCGAGAGATTGCAAGAGAGAATTACTCGTCTTGCCAGTGGTGTTGCTGTCATCAGAGTTGGTGCTGCTACTGAGGTCGAAATGATCGAGAAAAAGCATCGCATTGATGATGCTTTGGAAGCTGTCCGCTCAGCACAGGAAGAAGGTATTGTCCCAGGCGGTGGTGTAGCGCTCGTGAGAGCCATCACAAACCTTTCTGTGCCTATTGATAATGAAGAGCAAGGGCTTGGAGCCAAAATCGTCTTACGAGCATGTGAGGCGCCCCTAAGGACCATGGCAAGAAACGCTGGAGAGTCCGAGGATATTATAATTAAAATGGTGCAAGACGCCGAAGGAGATGAAGGATATGATTTTCTTAACCGATGCATGGTTAGCACGTATGAGAGGGGGATTATCGACCCTAAAAAAGTAACTCGATGTGCTTTGCAAAATGCTGCGTCAGCAGCAGGGACTTTGTTGACGACGAGTCATGCTATTGTTAAAGTTTGAAACTATTTAGTGTAGTTTGCATAGGAGGCAATGTCATGAGTGATTTAAACCAACAATCAGAGGATAGAATCAGATCTATAGAAAATACTTTAGTACGTATGGAACACATGCTAGAAAACATCGCTCAGATGCAAACTGAAGCTAGGCAAAATATGGTAGAAGTAAGAGATGCTGTTTATCATCCCGACAATGGTTTATACGCTCGCGTCAAAGACCTCGAACAATGGCAGAATGGTGCTAAAAAAATTATTTGGTCTGGTGGCTTGAGCATCCTAGCTCTTGTCACCAAGACATTTTACGATCTTTTATAATGGAGGAAAGGTGAGAGTAAAAATTAGTTATGGTGTAGACATCGAAGATGTGCCATCAGAGATCGAACAACTATTCGATTTCGTTTATGAAAAGAAATTAAAATTTGAAAATCAATTAGAACTCGCTGAGAAGCTTTTAGAAGAAGCAGAACTTGAGTCAGCAATTGAGATTATGGACAAACTAAGGTTAACCTTGGCGGAGATGGACAACAGGATTGTTGACGTATCTTCAATCGCACAAGGATATGTCCAATACAAAGAACAAGAACAAGAAACGGGAGCGAATGATGTTTCAGAAAGGGGACCTTTTGTGGATACCACAGGGATCGACACTACTGAGTCCAAACCCGAATAGTCCTGCATCTTTTTGGAGAACAAATGAGCCAAAGGTGGCTTTAATGTTAGAGAAAAGTGATGCATCTTCGGATTGGTCCATAGTTATTATTGACGGCCAACATTGGTCAGTTAGCAATAAAAATATAAAACACTTGAGGAAATAATATATGTTAGTTAAATTAGTCGAATTGCACAAGCCACAAGGCGACAGAGTATTTCTGGATGAAATTTATGTCAGTTCGTCAGCTGTGACGACCATTAGATCAGAGAGCGCGTCAACAATGCTTGAAGAAGCAAAGCAGCTAGGAATTGCTGAACAAGTTTCTTTCAGTCGCATTACTATCTCTGAAGGTGGCATGACAAGAACAGCAGTGGTGGTGGGGTCTCCAGCAGAGATCCAGTCAAAGCTCAATAAGAAAATGTTGTTGAGGGACTAATGAAATACTACAAGATCATTTGCTGGTCTGAGTGTCCGTTCTGCTTGAAGGCGAAGACCCTCTTAATTGAGAAAGGTCTTCCCTTTGAGTATTGTTCGGTTGACCACAGCAGAAAATTGCTTGACTATTACAAGCTAGTTTACAAACACGATACGGTGCCAATGGTCATCGAACTCAACACGGAGAGTGATGATGAAAAATTCATCGGTGGCTTTACAGATCTCTCGGAATACCTCCGAGGAGAATCTGAAACAAATACTTAATGACATAACGTCTCATTTAGAGACTGAACATTGGATAAGCGTTGAAGAGTGCTATGAAGACAATTCATACTGGATGCCAACGCCTGAAGAAGAGTTGGATAGTTTTGAAGACGTTGGAATTATCGAGATCAATGTTAACCTTACCACTTACGAAAAAATCATTGCACTTACTCATGAAACAGGACACTATGTTCTCCACACTGATCCGCAATTTGGCAGCGAAATGCACAAAATGTTTGTAGAGTCACTTGCTTGGTACTTGGGCTACAAGTTTATGCAGGACCTAGGGTGGATCATTCCTTTGGAAGATTATAGAGCAGAAGCAAATAAAAGTTTAGAATTATATACAAGGAGCTTAAATGAAAAATGAAATTGTGGAAAAGCCATGGGGCCAAGAAGAGATCTGGGCTAAAACAGACAGATACGTTGGAAAAATATTGACAATAAATCCAGGCCATAGGTTGAGCTTACAATACCACGAAGAAAAAGAAGAGACAATATATGTTCTCGAGGGCGTACTGGTAGTGTGGGATAGTGAAGATGAAAATACCTACTCCATGCACACAACAGGAAGCACAGTGCACATCAAACCAAACCAAGTTCATAGGTTTGGAGCAGCACCCGGCGAGACCTGCGTGAAGCTAATGGAAGTATCTACTCCTGAGCTCGATGATGTCGTAAGGATGCAGGACGACTACTCCCGTTGATCTAGTTTTGACCTATTTAGTGTAAAAGGTCAATCATGAAAAAACTTTATAACATTGCAAATGAGCCCCTCTTTTCGGAGGATGATTATGTCGAACAAGAGTTTGGTTGGTAAGCTTGTCCTTGATAGGGGCAAGCTTGGCTTGGTTGTAAATGAAATAAAGTCAGCAGTATGGCTGGAGGAAGGGAGCATCGACTGGGACATATTTTATGAAATAAAATACGCAGACGGAAATGTTTGCATTATATCCATGTCGTCACTTATGAGACATATCGAAGCAGGAAAGATACTGCTTGTGGAGAAGTGATGTACTACCCCCCTACTACCCCCCTCCCCCCCTACTGGGGGGTCCTGCGATGAGTCCCAAGTATACAATTATATACGACATCATCGACGATCTTTGGAACGAATGTTCTGAGTATGAAGAAAGATACATGTTCACCAAAGATCCTGCCATGCTGACAATGATCAGTGTGACAATAATGAAGGTGAACTTCTGGCAAGACCTCTGCCTTGAGTCGGATAAGTCATTATGATGATCAAGAAAGGAGATTTGCTCGGCTTGAATAATGACAAGCATGTTTCCAAATTCTTGGTTGTGCAAGTTGTTAGACCTGATCGATTCTTTTACTGTTATTCCTATGACGAAAAGATCTTTCAACTTCTGGTGTATGATCCGAAACACCACTATATGTTGTGTCCGGACTATGACAGCTCGGTTGAGCCAGACATAGATTTGAATGCGCTATATTATAATCTTATAGATGCTTTGGATAAGTTGTTCGGCTATACCGACGATTCCGATACCGACGAATAAGTTGGCAATACCAACGAAAAAGTCGGTAATGCCGACGAAATCGTTACCCACGAAAAAGTTACCAATCTTTTCGTCAAAAACTTAACATAACTATGGTCATCAAGAAGAAAGGAAAATCGACCTGTAGACGCAGCACGCCCATTAGTTCGAGATCCTCCAACTTCAATCAAAAAACTTAACATAACTATGGATTGTTGTTTCAAAAAAAAACTTAACATAACTATGGATTGTTGTTTCAAAAAAAAACTTAACATAACTCCCTGAACGGGTTAAAAAAATAATAGCGGTCAATAAGTGTCCGATACTCTCTATTATAACACATTCTACGGGGTTCGTCAAACGTCAAATGAAAAAAACTTAACATAACTCGCCGCACAAAACTTCCACATCGGACAAAAACTGACCGCCATGACTTGACAAAACTTTTTTTCCATGTTACAATATAAACAACGTCAAACAACGGAGACAACATGTTTAGGAAAAAACAATCCACATACAAGCCGGCGCGTTCCATTAAAGAATCGCAAGTGGGCGACCTTGTGCACACTTATGCTGGTGCAAATCAAGAATACGAGATCACCGCCATGGTTACACGCATTCTCGGAGACAGACGAGAGATTCTATGCGTTCATGCGGATCACCCGTCATGGGTAAATGGCGAGACTACAACCATTGTCGGCGGTGTCAGCAGAAGTGTTTGGACAATCGTGGAGGAAAAATGCACAAAGTAGGAGATCTTGTTGTGTTAGTCTTTGGCGACTATTGCAACTTGGATGCCGGTGAGATCGGAATAGTAGTCCATTCCGACGTGATTATAACCGAAAACATGATTAACGTTTATGTTCCAAGCACTGGGAAATCATGGCGGTTTCGGGGATGCGAATGGGTGCCTACGCACAAATATAATAAGGAGATAAAATGAAACGTTTCAAATCTGGAGACCTTGTGGTCTGCTCTCAAGACAATGCCTATGGGATCTTCGTGAGATACAAAGAGAACCACAAACATGCTTGCGTGGTGCTATTCCTCGACTGCATGCAAGAACAGGCATTGCTGGATCTATACTTGGAGGCCGTATGCACCCAATGATAGGTAAGCGGTTCCAACTAATGTTCCCAGACGGGTTGCGAACTTACGAGATAATCAACGTCGACATCAGCGAGGGCTGGATCAAACTACAACGAGAGGGTGTCCAAGGACACTTTTACTTGCACGAATCAATCCACAAACACTTTTTACGCAAGATTGGATACAGGAGGCTAAATGAAAGCAGGTGATCTATGCAAACTATCCATGCACGGCTACATGCAGTTATACATGCAGCACGACTATGAACACACAATGGACTGCGTGGGCTTGGTGGTCAAGGTGACGGGCTCCGACTTCCAGACAATCAAGGTCAAGTGGCTCAATCACCCACCAGAGAAAGAGTTTGCCGAGACTTTTTACCACCGCCGTTATCTCGAGCCGTTAGACAACCGGTCAAAAACTGACCGAAATAAACTTGACAAACCAAAACAACCATGATAAGATAATAACATGTTCAACAACGGAGAGCAACATGAAATACAAAATTGGAGACCTTGTCCAGCACTTTGCGATTGCTGGCTGGACAGGAATTATTCTCAACAGAGCCGCTCCGCACCCAACGGATTCTCGCTACAATCGCTATTATGTAAAGTGGCTGTCCAGAGATTCGTGCGGCTGGGAGTTTGAGTATGAACTGGAGGAAGTATGCGAATTGGAGACCTAATCTATTGCGAAAAATACGACACTCATGCAATCTTCATGGGTGTAGGTGTTTGGCCGGGCTGGATAAACGTTTATCTACCAGACACAGGCGAAAAAAAACAAGTCCACGATCACTTTTGGGAGGTATTATGATTGAGATAGGAACATTGGTTATGGCGAAAAGTCAGATGATGGGAATGGTTACTGAGATCCATGACACTGGACACAGCAAGGCATACAGAGTCAAATGGTTTAGTGGCAAATCGGGGGTTGTATCCCGACGGCAATTCGAGGTGATAGCATGATAAGAATAGGATCATTAGTATTATGGGATGGGGTTTTCACGCAATGGTTTGGAGACCCGAAAGATAAATGGATTGGTATTGTCTCGGGCGACCCCCCTGAAACTACCCCTGCTGGGTTGTATTACAAAGTCATATTCCCACACACAACACAACGATGTTTAGTAGATGAATTGGAGGTGATAGCATGATAAGAATAGGAGACATGGTTGGATTCTACTTTGAACCAACGGGCGAATACCGCCTTGCAATAATCCTTGACGACCTTGGGGTCGGCTGGAGATACGGTAGGTTTACTGGCCTACTGGTAGGGGGAGAGGGCGACTACATTCCGCTCAATCCAGATGAATGCACGCTGCTATCGACACGAGCGCAAGTCGAATCGTGGGAACGAAAAAATAATCTGAAAAAAATACTTGACAAACACTCATAAAGGTGATAACAATGAAAGACCAACACAAAATCGGCGAACTCGTGGTAAGAACAATCGCATGGACACACTATTGGCACATGATTGGGCTTGTCACGGAGGTAGAATGGGATCCAAAAGGTCAAAGATTCTGCCACAAAGTCGAATGGCTCACCGCTACGAAAGCCGATTCTTTAAATTGGAGATTCGAGGAACTCACACCAATCAGGGAGATAGACGATGAAAAAAGGCGATCTATGTAAAGTAATCAAGCACGAACACACGACGGATAGTCAGTTAGGCGACTTGATATTGATACTGAAACCACTCAATGCAAACGGGCTTGAGTCCGTATACGTCGAGGGCTACAACCTTGTCCAGCAACGGAGACACCACTATAGGGTTGAGGCTCTCGAGATTGTAAAACCAACGGACAAAAAATGTCCTAAATCGACTTGACAAACCATTGAGACCATGATAAGATAATAACATGTTCAACAACAAACCATGGAGACAACAATGATTAAAGCAGGAGACCTCGTACAATCCAAGTCAGGCAGCGGAGGACTTTTCCTTGTTCTCAAGGAAATCGAGATAAAAAGACACCAGAGGAAAGCCGGTTATCCAACTGGTATCCTGTTGATAAAGGGCTACAGAGTCGCACCAGTCAAGAATCTGGAGGCATGCTTTGCAGTTAGCGAAGATCAGTTTCACTTCCGATTCATGCTGGTGGACAAAAAATGACCGTTTGGCACTTGACAAACCTTTTCAAACCAATTACACTATAAACACTAACAACAAATCATGGAGAACAACAATGAGCAATCAAATCAAACTAACAATCGACCTATCAGACGAACTCGTGGACAAAGTCCTCACTATCATGGCAATATCAAGCCAACAAAGCGCGCTACGGGGTGCTATGCCCATGCTAATGGGTATGGGTGGGGGTATGCCCACCAAAGAACCAAAAGGCAAGGAAAAGCCGTCTATGGGCTTTAGCATGGAGAATCCAAATGACAACAAAGAGACAAAAGAAGAAGAATAAGAAGAACCAAGTCCCTAAGGAGCGCAACTGGGTAGCCGTAGGTGCAATCCAGCGCAAGGCTGGGGCTCATGTTGACCGCAAAAAGCAACGCAATAAACGCAAGTGTCGAGGGAGACACAAGGAGACAGAATGACTAAAAAACTAACCAAAAAGCAAAAGGCCGAAATGCTGAACAATGCAATTCTCATAGCCGAGGGAGCCATGGAGCCCACCCCCACCATGTCCTATGTTCAAGCATGGCAGCACCTCGTGGATACGGGAACGGCATGGGAACTGCAAGGCTTTTTTCAAAGAGCAGCCTACCGCATGATAGCCGAGGGAACACTTAACCCAGCACCAATCAGCCAAGAGTCCGAAAACAAGGGCGACGAACAATGAACGGACAAAAAATGTCCTAAATGCACTTGACAAACTATTCCAAACCAGTTACACTATAAAAGTCAACAACGACACAACCTCAAACCATGGAGACACCATGAAAATCTACGAACGACGAAACGAAAAAGGCGGCTTCTCTTGCAGTTATTGCTGGGAACAAGGCCACAAAATCAACAAATGCCCAACACTAAAGGCAAACTATGAGCAGCACCAACGTGGCGAGGCCATCGACTTCTCCACCCACCCAATGGTCTTGAGGTACGGATGGAATACAAATCTCGTGAGACGACAATGGGAACATAACCAAGTCAAAGCCGAAAGGTACTACGGCACCACCCCAGCAGCCAAGCCATCAAAGCCACGCAAAAAGCCCAAGTGCGGATTCTGCGGCAACAAAAGCCACAACAGGCGAAACTGCGAGGCCATGAGCCAATTCAAGTATCTCTATGAGCAAGCGAATCTCGCTTATCGCAAAGAGTTTTATGACCGCATTATCGTCGGCATGGGCTTCGGTGCTGGTGCGCTGGTGGAAATGTGGGGCATGCACGACCACCACAAAGTGGGCATCATAGAGATGCTCGATCCAAAGACAATCGGCTTAGGCAACCTAGCCACCTACTGGGGCGACTACAAGACCCACATAAAGTGGACTGCGATTATTGACGGCAAAAAAGTGCCAACACCAACCTACAGAAGCATGTTCAACTGGGACATCAGGCAATCCGAGACCGATCTCATAGGCAAAGCCTTTAGTGTTCCAAACGATGGCTATTCTGTCGGCACGATTGTCTCGATTGTTTCACCAGCACCCCAAACCATGAGCAAAGAATGGTTCGACGGAGAGTCCGAGCCAATCGACTATGTCATGAAAAAGCGGACTGCTCGGCAACTATTCAGTGAGTTTAACCACCTTATCAGACGATTCTATCCTCACGAAGATCTCGATGCTAAAATGATCTCGTTCAAAAAAACAGCGGGTCTATAATGAGAATAGGCACTCTTGTCCAATCTAGATACGACCCCGAACACGTCGGAATCATAGTCCGCAAAGCAGAGAAGTTTGTGGGCGGCAAATCATGGGTAGTCCTGTGGTATTCGGGCTATCGACAAGGCTTTATCTCCACCGAGAAACAGGAAATGCTTGTCGATCTGTCCGAGAAATCCGACCCTCAAGAATAAACGGACAATTATTGTCCGCCAAAACAACACTTTTTACTTGACAAACCAAAATAAACATGTTACAATACTAAAGTCAACAACGACACAACCCAAACAACTGGAGATTGCAAATGCGAATCTACAATGACAATAAAGACCCAAGCAAAAAAACAATCCAATCATGCTCTTATTGCCGAGACCCTGAACACAATGCAACTGATTGCCCTCACGTTGCAACTGACTGGGCATCATTCCAACGGCTCGAGATTCCCTCTATTGATCCAGCCAACTGGACAAACAATCCAAAGCCAAAGCAGCAAGGCCAAAACTGGTATCACCAGACAAACCAAGCAGCATGGTTCAAAACACCGAGCGGCTGGTCTAAATGGTATGCAGAGTGCGAAAAAGCACACGAAAAGCAAGTCAAAGCCGCAGTCCGTGCAGCGAACTCCACAACAGGCAAAACCCGCCGTCAACCCAAGTGCGGATTCTGCGGCAGTTTACACCACAATCGCCGCAACTGCGAGCAAATGGATGCGTTCGTTGCCAAGGCGACTACAGCCAATCGAGAATGGCGCAAGCAGTTTCATGCCGCCTTTGTCGGTCGCCTCGGATTATCAGAGGGTGCGCTTGTTCAAGTCACTACTGGCAACTCGTGGAACAACAACAACAACGTAGTCAAGACGGGCATTGTTACAAAGGTAAATTGGGACGAGTTACACATGGGCTGCGATTCAAACTATACAAGACAGCCCAATCGTTGGCAACACGCACTTGACTATGAGTTACAGCAAATAGTCAAGTTAGAGGTCATGGTCGATGGCAAGCGGACAAATGTCCACTTGGGCGACGACCTTGTCAGAGAACTAGGTCTGGATTCTTTGATCTCGAATCGTTCGGTGTGGAACAACATAAAGTCGATTGACGTTATCTCTCCAGCCGAGAATCTCAAGGCAGAAGAGTGGATTGACGACGCACATGAAGACGCAATGCGCTTTATCACCAAGCGGCGCAGCAAAGAGCAACTCAAAGAAAAAGGCTTTGTCGGCCTTGTAGACAAGTGGGAGAAAAAAAGTAAAGATAATGCTTGACAAACCCAAAAAACCATGTTATAATACAATATACTTAACCAAGGAGCAACTATGAAAAACAGAAAGTATAACGATGACCTCGCTGTAATCGAGGCATTCATGGATCAAAGATCCGCTAAATCAATATCAATGAAAACAGATGGGCAATCCCTATTCTCGTTTGACACCCGTATCGCAGAACACATCCCCGATGGGTATGGCAGGGCTGCTACACTGGTCTATGACTACACCTACGGTGGAGACGCGTATATCTCCCCTACCACCTCCAACCATGTGCGATTGGCAAAAAAGCAAGTACCACGTCAGAACTGGACATCTGTATTCGATGCCCGTGATGCTGGCCTCGTTCCAAACACACTACCAGAGGTAAACAATGCAAAAACACCTCGTAACTCATAGCAAAGTCGGTGCTGGATATGGGATTCAGGAATCGGATGGCCGTTGGGTTGTCCGATTCTTCCAAGATTATCGCAAGCACTTTATCTTCACCAAAGACGCATTCAAACAAGGATACCTAAAGGATTGTGGTATCGTAAAACTCGGAGAACCAAATGGACAATAAGTTAGAAATCATTCTAAAAACCGCAAGACAACTGACTACTGAGAACCCACAGGGGTGGGTGGGCGACAACTGCGACCTTGTAGCCGCAAGCGGATCTGTGTCGCAAGCACTCACAACAGGCGACGTGCGTGACCTACAGGCGGCTTACGCAAATGCGACGTTGCATGTTGAGGACTTGACCTTTACCTTTTATCGAGAGGGTCGAGACAACATGATCATGATTACTCAAACGGACAAAAACTGACCGTTTCTAACTTGACAAATCAAAACAGCCATGCTATAATAATAACATAATCAATAACAACCCCACAACACGGAGAGACCATGAGAGAATGTGTCCATTGTGAATGTAACTTTGATCCAGAAACCCCTTACAAGCGACGTGTCGGTGGCCGAATCAATGAGTGTCCCGACTGCGTCGTTGAACTTGAGACCGAGATCTCCGAGACTATCCGTGCGGTGTCCTCGGGTGACGGCAAAATGGCTTGTATCCAGATTCTCAAGTTTGAATCAGAGGAAGATGCCGACCTTTACCGCAAGGGCTGGGATCAATGGTCGGGCTGGAACAACCAACGTAGCGGTTCTGTCCATGACGTTTCCTTTACAAAGGTCGGAGAGAACGCAGGCAACGGCAACCACAAGGGGAAAGTATGATAAAGGTCGGAGACCTTGTAACATGCAACGTGCTGCCTAGTTTGGGCATTGGTGTGGTCGTGGAGATAAAAACATTCCAGTACGCAACCCATAACGTCACATGTCTCTTTATAGAATCCGGCAGAAGATTCACTTACTTTTCAGATCAACTCGAACTCGTGGAGACAAAATGATAAACAACTACCCAATTGGAACCCTAGTGCAACACCGCTATCATGTTGAGCGTGGACTAGGCATAGTAATCCTCCACACAAATGCCATTAAGCCCAACATGGGTATTCGATGGCTTGCAAGCAATCTAGCGACTTACGAAAGCATGAGTGACGTAGTAAGCATTAAGGAGACAAAATGATTGAGATTGGAAACCTTGTGCAATCCCCTGACGACGGCTGTGTCGGGGTGATAATCGAAATGACCCACACAATACATGGCAAGCGTTACAAGGTAAAGTGGGCAGACGGACTTGAGCGGTGGCATTGGGCTGACCAATTCGAGGCCATAGCATAGTCGGTCAAAATCTGTCCACCAAAGTGACACTTTTTACTTGACAAACCAAAATAAATGGGTTACATTAATAACATGTTCAACAAAATAACGGAGAGAGCATGAACTGGAAAATCAATAGACTATTGTCGAGAGTATCTGCTACTGAGGTACCTACCCACCGACCGAAGATCGTCGATCTATGCTCACTCTTGCCTATGAGGAGCAGAGAGGAAATAAACGTTTCCCTCCGAGATATTGCCAATGGTAGGGGTTCCATTATGATTAACGACGTAAAGTGCATTGTTTATATCAAAAACTTGACTACTGGTTCGCAAAAATGGCACTTCTACAAGTGTTCGGCACTAAAAGGGCATACTTCTTTTGAAAAAAGATATGTTGTGAAGTCCGATACTGACGGAAGATTCTTGCTCGAGAATGGTCGTTTGGTTGAATTAGAACCATGCTCTAAGTGCCTCGATCAATCCTCCATGCGAGATAAGTGGGACAGGCTTGGTGGCAACTTGGAACAGCGGAATAGCATATTCATTCCAATGGTCTCGAATCAAGAGTTTTTTGAAACCCTAGACTCTTGCTTTTCGCATCCAAGGGAATTCTTGGATCACGAACTTAACGGATATGTAAGGGATTGGGCTGGTATCTCCTACCTTTATCGCAAGTCTAAAAAATGGACTTGCGAACAATGTGGTTTGAATCTCGCTACTCACAAGAGATTATTGCACACACACCACATCGACATGAACAAAAAGAACAACGATAGGTCGAACTTTTCGGCATTGTGCGTTGAATGTCACTCCAAACAGCCTTTGCACTATGAACGAATGGCTACCAAGTTTGCAAAAGACATCGAGTTTATCGGCATCATGAGATCAAACCAAAAAAGAAAATGTTAAGCGGTCAGTTTTTGACCGAAACTGACTTGACAAACCATTGAGACCATGATAAGATAATAACATGTTCAACAACAACGGAGAGAACATGGAAACGATATTGAACATTCTTATGTGGGGCTATGTTCCCGAAATAACGACTATGGGACTGCCTTATGTTCTATTGTTAGAACAAGCAAAAAGAGATAATCGGTCACTGAAGAACACTGCCTCTTTATTCTCGGGCATTGGTGTAGTCTTTACGTTTATGGGCATCTATGTTGGACTACAAGGCTTCAACCCGTCTGATATTCAGGCGAGTTTGCCCATTATTCTTGCTGGGTTTAAGACGAGTTTTTCGACCTCTATTATCGGCATGGCATGCTCATTGTTTGCCAACTGGTGGATTGATGGTGAGTATCCTTTGGAGGATGAAACAGGGAAGATACTCGAGAACCTGCAACTAAAGGCTCGACACGATCACGAGTGTCGACGTCTTTTGCTTTCAACATTGGCAGAACAAACAAGCATTCAACAGGCACAAACGCATCTTTTGGCGACAATAGCAAGTCAAGAACAGGAGCAGTGGCAGACCATGCTCGTTGACATTATCGAGAGATTCGATGAAAAAATCGAATCAAGACTACAGGGGATTATCGACAACTTGACATCTTCCATTATCGAGATTGCCGAGATTGTAGCCGAAAATCATGAGTTTCATAAGTCAATCATAGCAGATAGGCAAGTCCAATTGGTTGCCAGCAATCAAATGGCTGAAAACTCGATAAAGGCGGCAGATGGTTTCCGCTCTCTCGTTCAGTCTTATCGAGAAATGGAGAACAATGCTGCTACTACTGGTGCATCCCTCGAGCAAATCGCAGCCTTGGGTGGCGGTGCTAGGCAAGCCACAACCTCGATGAATGAGTTTATGAAAACTTTCACATCACACTTTACTGACACATACAATTCTACAATAACCGACGCAACTGAACGACAGGCTGAATACCTTGTCAACGTTGTAGCCACAATCCTCGATAGGATTGACACAAAGGTGACCCAATGAAAAACTTTGGAATGAACATTGCCGACATGTATGCTGGCTTGATGATGATCTTTTTGTTTATCTCGATCTCCATGCTCTCTTATGCGAATGAGAGCCAAGACGAGATAAACGCAGAAAAAGAGAGCATCATATCCTTGAAGCAATCCCGAGATTCATTGATGATGGAGATATACAACTCTTTGAATGCCGAGTTTGCCAACGATCTACAACGATGGAACGCAGTTATAGATCCTGACTTGACGATAAGGTTCAGGGATCCCGATATTCTCTTTGTCGACGGCTCCTCCGAACTTAGAGAGGAATACAAAGAGATTCTGTCCGACTTTTTCCCTAGATACTTGGCCATAGTCATGGCTTTTGGCTCGAATATATCATCAGTATCTATTGATGGTCACACCTCCTCTACTGGATGGGTGGGGTGCATAGAGGAATGTTCCTACTTCCGCAACATGTTATTGAGCCAAGAGCGCAGCGCAAATACACTCGCGCAATGCTGGCAGAACGTCGAGAAGAACGGACAAGTTTTCATGCAAAAAAAGTTTGTAGCCACAGGCTTATCCTATTCAGATCCAATCTACAAGACCGGTGATTGTCCCGAGGGCATCTGGGCAGGCTTTGAGTGCTCCGTGATTGACGAGCAACAATCCAAGCGTGTCGAGTTTACAATCAAACTTGATAATACCCAGTTTATCAGCAGCCTAGGGTCTTTGGTCAAAAATTGACCGAATGACACTTGACAAACCCTTTTGGATATGATAAGATAATAACATGTTCAACAAACAACGGAGAGAGCATGATAAAAGTCGGAGACCTGATAGAATGGCAAGGCAAACTTCACATTGTGGTCGAGATCAAAATCCAGACCCACAATCCTTGGACACCCAGTGAACAGGCAATCCTGCTTTGCCCGAGAACCAACGAAAAATACAAAGTGCCAACCAACTTACTACGGAGATAGCATGAAAATCGGAGACCTTGTAACAGACGAATATGGAGCAATCGGAATCGTCACCAACCAAGTCGGTGTCGTTGACCGCTGGCTGGTCAAATGGATCGACAGCGGCGAGATAACACCAGAATGGGGTGTAACCCTATTCCACCTATAACGGAGACAACATGCCTTACAAACCAATCGAAGAGCCAAACGGCACATTCAACGTAGACCACCTGATAGGCGACTGGAGCCGCAGACAACTGCTCCTACCCCCCGAGGGTAACCCCTACACTTCTTTCCTCATAGCCGCCACCCCAGAGGCGATCAGGCAAGCATTGGGCGAGCCAACGCAGACCTTGGGCTATGACGGCTATGGAGAGGAATGGTACTTCTCCACCCCCACAAACAAGCCCGTAGGAATCGCGTTTCGCTGGAACTGCGCACGGATTCGAGGAAAGGATTCACTAACACCTGACGACGTTACCCAGTTTATCGACTGGATAAAGGAGAAAATGAATGACTAAACCACAAATAGGCGAGTTATGGATCCACAAGCAGCACGGCTACACATGCCTAGTGCTGGGGGTGCAGCAGATTCGCTATCAAGACATCCAACTGGTAAAGGTCTTGAGAACCGACACCAACATGAAAACAGACGAGATTCTCGGCATGTTCACATGGAACTATGAAAAACTGGAGACAACATGAAACTTTTAATCGCTTTAGCCGCTAGTGACTTGATCTTTGCGGCCTTTATCTGGTGGACGGTCCACCAGCACAATAAAAAAATGGCCGAGATCTACGAGAAATACGACACCAAACGCAACTCGGACAAAAACTGACCGAATGACACTTGACAAACCCACCTAGTTATGATAAGATAATAACATGTTCGATAACAACGGAGGACAGCATGGATAAGCCACAAGTCGGGGAACTATGGTTCCACAAATACGAGACAGGCAAGATAATCTTGATTCTGGAAACGGGGATTCACGCAAATCTCGATAGTGCAACGTTCAAGACCCATCCGAGCATACTGGAAAAATGCCGAGTGCGTCGTGTCGCTGGACATCGCAGTGGCAGCATGGTCAATGGCCGCATGTCGACCCACATGATCATGAAATACTATGCACCCCATAGAACCGAGACACAAAACCAGACGGACAAAAAATGACCGTTTGGCACTTGACAAACCCAAATCATCATGCTATAATACTTAAGTCAACAATGACAACAACCCAAAACACTGGAGCCTCAATCATGAGTGACGACAAAACAACCAACGAGCCATTCGACCTTAACGACTATACCTACAGACTGCTAGAGTCCGAGCCGTTCTTCAGCAGCCTATCACGTCGCATCAACAAGTCAATCAACAAGTCCATTCCGACCGCTGGTGTCCGAATCACCGACCAAGGTCAGTTTGAAATGGTCTACAATCCCGACTTCTTCGAGAATCTCACTCCAAAGGAACGCGCTGGTGTTCTCAAGCACGAGTTTTACCACCTTATCTTTGAGCATGTTACAGGCCGCCTACCACCCGAGGGTATGACCAAAATGTGGAACATTGCGACAGACCTTGCTATCAACTCACACTTGATTGGCGAGTTACCCGAGGGCGGCTGTTTCCCACAGCAAGCACCATTCGAGGACTATCCTCTCGGTGAATCCGCAGAGGTTTACTTCAAAATGCTCAAAGAAGACGAGCAGTTTCAGCCCAAGGACGGCGACGGAGACGGCCAAGGCGAGGGTCAAGGTGACGGACAATCAGGTGGTTCCAATGGCAGCGGTTTGCCCGACACACTAGACGACCACAGCGGCTGGGGTGGCGACCACCTTACAGACGAGCAGCGCGAGGCATTGCGTGACGTGGCTGGTGAGCGGCTCAAGCAAGCCATGAAAGACGCAGTCGACGAGATCAACTCAAACGGTCGTGGTTGGGGAACTATCGGTGCAGACACTCGCAAGCAGATTCAGGACTTTATCACTCCTCGTGTCGATTGGCGCAAGGTTCTACGATACTTTATCAAGACCAGCCAACGTGCTAACAAGCGGTCTACCCCTAGACGTGTCAACAAGAGATTCCCTTACATTCACAGCGGCAAGCGAGTTACTCGAACTGCCAAGATTGCAATCTCTATCGACCAATCGGGGTCTGTAGACGATGGCATGCTTGCTTTGTTCTTCTCGGAACTATCAGCATTGTCCAAGTATGCCGAGTTTACCGTGGTTCCATTCGATACCGAGGTGTCCGAGGACAACGTGTTCGTCTGGAAGAAAGGCAAAAAGCGGACTTGGGAGCGAGTTTCATGCGGCGGAACCAACTTCGACGCACCGACCAAATGGGTCAACCAGCGCGAGTTTGACGGCCACATCATCCTAACGGACATGGAGGCTCCAAAGCCAGTGCCTAGCAAGTGCCAGCGAATGTGGGCTACAATTCCCCGTTATGCGGACAACCCTTACTTTTCAACCAACGAGCGAATCCTTGTCATGGACAAGTAGACCCTCTACTAGCCCCCTACGGGGGGCGCAGGAGACCAAATGAAAATGGAAATGAAACGTTGCATGTGCGGCCATTGCATCGACAAAACCGAGCGATGGGACTTTGACCTAGACGTGTGCATACATTGCGCAGATGGCATAGGTAGGCGTGAGAAGATCCTCGAGTATACCGACACGTTCGAGAATGGAGACCTTATCGTAGCCCGTGGGATTGACTGCATTCTTGTCGATAAGTCCGATCCTAACCGGTGGATAGTGGTGGAGATCGCCACGGGTGCTAGGCGTGCTTACTACGTTGGAAACTTTATTGAGTTTGGTTCAGTCCGAGAACTTCGAGAGGTTATCTACAAGCGGACAAAAAATGACCGAAACTGACTTGACAAACCTGATTAACCATGATAAGATAATAACATGTTCAACAACGACGGAGACAACATGAAAAAACCAACACGACGTGACACTATCAACCTGAGAATGTGGATGCACTCCACAGGTGTCGAGACAATCGAGGGAATCTGCGGTGTCATAGTTTTCCCTCTCGCTATTCACCGCCCAGTATCGGAACACAACGATATCCAAATCGGACGACGTTCCAGACACTCGAGGGACTGGCAAGTGACTCACATGCTCACAGGTAAGGGATTGGGGATTCGCTCTGGCTCATGGGAAAACGTTTCTGGCTTTGTCCAAGAGATTGCCGACCATCCAGCACTCCTCATGATGGATGATGACACCATGACGAACCATCCCATGTATGACGACCTTGTCAGTAAGCACAGGGAAGCCAAGCAAAAATGGCGGTTGTAGCCAGTCGGTCAGTTTTTGACCGAAACCGACTTGACAAATCTGATTAACCATGATACAATAATAACATCAACAAAACAACAACGCAACAAACGGAGATACAATGAGTATTCTTTTGTTCCTCATGGCTTGCTTGTTCAAGCCACAATCTGAAACCCCCGTATCAACCCCAAATGTGGAGATCGTATATGACGAGATCGAGATCAACGGGGTTCTAGCATACTAGAATCCAAAACGGACACTTTTTGTCCACCTCACTTGACAAACCTTACAACCTATGTTACACTACTTAGTATAGACACAACGTCTATCATTCAACCCTAATCAGGATATAATCACTATGGCTATCTCTTTTGCTGTACTTAACGCCGTTCTTCCATCTGTAATCTCTGCCCGTTTCCCGATCCTTATTCGTGGTCGCCACGGAATCGGTAAGTCCACAATCGTCTATCAGACCGCCGAGCGCATGGGTCTCCCTGTTGTCGAGCGACGTGCTTCTCAAATGACCGAGGGTGACTTGCTTGGTCTCCCAAAGGTCGAGAACAACGTCACTCAATGGCTTGCCCCTGAATGGCTCCACAACGCCTGTAACAACCCTGTCATCCTGTTCCTCGATGAGGTCGACCGCGCCACAATGGAAGTGCGTCAAGGCATCTTTGAACTATGTGACAGCCGCAAAATTGCGGGCTATTCCCTACACCCTGACACCATCATCTTTGCTTGTGTCAATGGTGGCGGCGACCACGGAGACCAGTATCAGGTCGGTGAAATGGATCCAGCGGAACTTGACCGCTACACCGTGTTCGACGTAAAGCCAACCGTAGAGGATTGGTTGTCATGGGCTGACGGCAACGTCGCTCAGGTGGTTTGGGACTTTATCAACGATAACCACCAGCACCTCGAGCACAACGACGACTACGAGCCTAACAAGGTTTACCCGTCACGTCGTTCTTGGGAGCGATTGTCCAAGGCACTTGATGGTCAAGACGTCAAGGAACTCGCAAACTCGGGCATCCTCTATCACCTTGCTACAGGATTCATCGGGTTCGAGGGTGCTGTCTCCCTAGTGGACTACGTCAAAAACTACAACAAAATCGTCTCTGTTGAAGAGATTCTCGAGGGCAAGTTTGCTTTGACCAAGGACTTTTCAATCAACGACCACAACGCATTGATCGAGCGATTCAAGCAGTCCAAAGTGTTCGACCGAGAACTGACTGACACCGAGTTAGTCAACGTTGCAGAATACTTTGTCCGCTTGCCAAGCGAACTCGGCATGCTGTTCTTCCAAGTAATCTCCAAAGGCACGGCAGTGCGCCACAATGCCCACGGGATCCACACCGCAGAACTTGCCGACGGCAAGACAGGTCGTGACTACCTCATGAAAATCCTCGGTCAATAATCCCTCTACCCCTCCCACCCTACGGGGTGGGTAGGCAACCCTCTCACAAAGGAGCGCACCATGCAAGCGAGAGCAGGCGACCTATACACCCACAAGCACTTGGGCTGCACATACCTAGTCACCCGAGTATCACGAGACGTTGGGGCAGACATTGAGTGCATCAACCTCGAAATAGGCAAGACATGCTCGATTAACTCGATTGCATGGAGAGTGTTCTACAAACCCCTAACTCACACACAGGAGACACCATGAGACAGATTGGTTCTTTTCCCTCAGTATCGGCAATCCGCAACCTTAACGCAGCCAACGGCTATCACTGGTTCAGCGCAGACGCCTTACGATTCTTCAATGGCAAGGTTTACGACGTGCTTTATGGCACCGCAGTATTCGTAACAAGCGAACAACAATCAATGCCCTATCGCCCTCCAGAACCACGCAAGTATTCCATCCGTGTGGGAATGAGCGACGGAACCATTCAGACCTATGCTTTCGCTTGCTACGACACTATCGGAGAAGCCCGAGCCGAGGCCAAATGGTTGGCTCGTGCGCTTGATTCAGGTGAAATGTTCTACTGCCCTCAAAAGTGCGAGATCATCGCTAGACCCGATCTACCCCTAGGTGACGCATGATTGGAAACCTGTTCACGGCCATCATGCTAACCACGGGATTCGTTGGGGCTTGCATGCTGTTGGCCGTTGGGATTCATTATCTGGCAGTTTTTCATGACTGGCTAAAGATTCGAGAATACCTCAATCACAGCAAAGCGGTCAAAAAATGACCGAAACTCACTTGACAAACCCATCGAGACATGATACAATAATAACATGTTCAACAACAACGGAGCGAACAATGACCGATCAACAGGTTACAAACTGGCTAAAAGGATCCTTTTCACTTTACACTGGTGGCAACGTCGAGGTTGTCGCATGGCACTATGAAAAGTGTCCAGTGTCTCGGATGAATACGGCAATCATCCTAACCGCCCGTGTGGATGGTGAAACCATCAAGGCACAATGGTCAAACAAGGCATGGCACATTCAAGGCGATGCCGATTCATTCAGCCATTCAACCCCAATCCCAACCAACAGCGGCTACGGCCGCAAGTGAGGCACACATGACCGAGATTCTCGCTATTCTCTTACAGACCGCAGCGGTTGCAGCCGCTATCATCGGCTTTCTCGTGGTCGGCGGTTGGCTGACAGACCAATGGTTCACCTTGGGCAACCGCATGATCGACTATCTCGAGAACAGAAAAAGGTCGGACAAAAAATGACCGACAAAATAACAAAAAATACTTGACAAACCAAAATAAACATGTTACATTATAAACATGGCAATTAACAACAACACGAATCAAGGATTCACACCATGACACTTGAACAAGTCAAAGCACTCAAAGCAGGCGACAAAGTCCGTTGCCTTTGGAACCACCCATCAGGCGAGACAATCGACAAAGTCGAAACCGTGACAATCCCTTGGAACCGCAACGACGATGCGGCAGACCCATTCGCATTGCTCGAGACCTTGCGAATCACCCCTTACAATTATCAACACTTTACCATTGTATCCCAATAATCGGAGACACTATGCAACAACTCACAGAATCAAACGCAGTTTTCACCTACCAAGAGCGAGTAACTCGAGCCGCTCAATCCTTTATGAATCTCAAGGATGAATACCTCCAGAGATTCGGAACCACATTCCGCAACGCAATTGCAAGCGACTGGCAAGTCGATCCTCTCGAACTTGACGCAGCCGTCTGGCAACTCAACAACGGATAATTCGGAGACACCATGAACATTAACATTCCAGCAGCCCCATTACAACGAGCCAGTCAAGTCCTTTGCAGACTGGTGTCCAGCGGCCACTCCCTAGAATCCACAAAGGTTCGAGACAATGGAAACATTGTCGAATGGCACATGTCCAATGGCGACTTAATCGAGATACAGAACATTGTTGACTATTCGTCTGGTATCCCCGAAACAACCGCCACTAACATTACCGTCTATTGCGACGGTGAAGAACAATCAAGAATCTCATTCCCCCAATAACTCGGAGTTATCCATGGATGCAATTATCCACAAAACAATCGAGGGGCTTATCGCATTCGCTTGCTTAGCCCCATTCGCCATTACAATCTACGTCGCTATCATTGCGGTTGTAACGGGGATATTCGCCCCATCATCACAGGAGAAATAACATGGATGGAATAATGCTCGTTGGAATCTGCTTCCTAGCCATGTCTTGGTATATACCATACTTACTGGAACAGGAACTCAAGTCCGAATATCCCGAGACCAATAAAAAAATAAACCTAGGAGAATAAAGCATGAAACAACTAGATCGAGTATATCACAGTGAACATGGTAAAGGTAGTATCGTAGCAATAAGATATAGAGTCAGATCAAATCTGGTTATGTGCTACTTCCCCGATGGTAAGGAGACCATCTATGTAACGAGTGAATCACTGCTAAACGATAGTCATCCTCAAGTATCCCTCCAGCCCCGAGCGGTTCAAGAGGAGCAAGTCAGTGATGATATTCAGTCAGCATTGGAGAATCTTTTTTTCGGTGGGGGTCAACGACCTAGAGAATAGCAAATGCAGCGATGGTTAGGCAACTGGTAAAAAAGATAGACAGGTCAATACCTGAGCGAACCTGTTCCCAGTGCCTACTATCTGGAGGAAATGGGGGTGAAATGGTGTGGTGGTATGGTGCGTATCACAGCCATAACACCCGTATACAGCCCATCTAGCCTACCCCCCTACCCTACTACCGCCCTAAGAATCTAGGATGGATTCTACACCCCTTTACGGAGACGTGAGACACATGTACAAATACGGAGATCTATTCACCCACACATCACTGGATGGACTATTCATAATCGTCTACAAGTCCGAGAATCGCTACGGTCTAAGAGCATTGGCCACGGGCAAGACACGTTACATCAGCATAACACCCCGAATCTTTCGGAGCCAATACACACCCTTGGAGGAATCGTGCACGTAGGAGATCTCTATCATTCCGAAGAACACGGGCTTATAGTCGTTCGCAAGGTCTCACTCACACACCAGTCCATGAATGGCAAATCGCTCTACAAGGTCGTGATTCAGGTGATCGCAGACGGATCCCTTACGCTCGCACACATAACACGGGCCTCCTTTCACGAGCGGTTCAAGAGTTTATAGTGCATACGCAGCATATGTTACATACGCAGCAATCAAAGATTGCCACGTGTGCAGCAATACCAACGAAAAAGTCGGCAATCTTCCATGATGCCGAGTTTCTCGAGGTCCACAAAAAACTTTACATAACTATGGAGAAAAGTCTTGACACGCCCATTTTTTAGTTCGTACTCTCTCTAGGGAGGATGCACATGATATCGCTCATTGGGGCCACGAATCGGCAAGTTGGATACCAACGAAAAAGTCTTGACACACAAAAAAACTTTACATAACTATGGAAAGCGGCAGCTGCCACAATCCCGAGAAACTCGATACCGGTCATTTTCTGTCCGAAAAGCAACATTTTTTTACTTGACAAACCGGTTCAGATATGATACAATGATTACATCTTCAGCAGCCAAGTCGGTTGACTGGAGACAGCACTAACAACTAACCTTGGATACAACGTATGGCTTCTTACAGCAATACCGCCGAGTTTTTCGAGAACTCTGGCAT
>Ga0222715_10001429_pt1 | contig 22710 bp, 17 predicted proteins | sample C33_9DmetaG_FD_165056 | JGI IMG/M metagenome (GOLD analysis project Ga0222715, IMG submission 165056) | Estuarine water microbial communities from San Francisco Bay, California, United States - C33_9D | ecosystem: Environmental > Aquatic > Marine > Unclassified | place: USA: California...
AGATTGAAAGATGAATCCATATTCTTTTGCGTGAGAGATTACCTGCTTAAAATGTTCGTCTGGTGCCTTCATGATTGATTTGATTTACAGCAAAAATAGAATAATCAATTCAAAGAGTTTGGGCTTTCGAGTCAGGATGCAAAAAGGTTGCGTTTTGCAAGAATATCTTGCATTGTGAACTGCATCGAAATCATCCTTCCCAAAACCTGTTTTAGCTGTAAAAAATACCGAGTCCTGAATCACCTTCTTTGCTATCAGTGCCTGTCTAACCTTATTCCCACCCACTTTTCTTTTACAGAAAAGCATCCGATGCGAATCGCGTTAGATGCTTCGACAACTAGACCCATTGAGGGTGTCAGCGCGGCATACTATCATATCGCTAGTTCGAAGCCGTCATCTAGCCTACTAGCTGCCTTTAAATATCGAAGAATACCCAGTATAGCCGCCGATCTATTTTTGCTCTGTAAAGACTCCCTAGAAGCTTTTCTATTCGAATCTGATATTGATGGTGTAGTACCTGTTCCGATGCATCCAATTAAAAAATGGAAGCGTGGGTACAATCAAGCCGAAGTGTTGAGTTCTCAAATTGCCGAACATTTTAATCTATCTCATCAGCCAAATCTGCTGAAAAAAACAGCTCTTTATCGTTCGCAGGTAAAGCGGAATGCCAAAGAGCGAACGAGTTCAAACTCCTCGATTCGACTTAGTAAACCGGATAATTTCGAAGCCCAGCACCTACTCCTTATTGACGACGTAATTACAACAGGAGCTACATTGAGTCATTGTATTAAAGCCCTTTCGAAAATACCGAATATTAAAATTAGTGTGTTTACCATTTTCTATACCCCTTCGAGAGCTTCGCATAATGTCGTTACTTTGTAGGCACGGTCCTATGAGAAACATTTTTCGAATTTTACTGATTGCTCTAATCCTATCTTCTTACGGATGTGCAAAACGCGGCACTCCCTCAGGAGGTGAAAAGGATACTACCCCTCCCGTTCTCTTAAAATCAGAACCCACAATGGGGGCCTCTAATTTCAAAGAGGAGAAGATTCGTCTCTACTTCGACGAATTCATCAAATTCAAGAAGCTTCAAGACCAGTTGATTATTTCCCCCCCGCTCAAGAACACCCCAATCATTAAACCGCAGGGTTCTTCCAGTCGAATGGTTGAAATTCAACTCTTTGATACCCTGCTTGAAAACACCACCTATAGTATCAATTTTGGAAACGCTCTTGTAGACAACAATGAAGAGAATCCTTATCCTTTTTTACAGTATGTTTTCAGCACCGGTGATCGAATTGATTCTCTAGAGTTAAAAGGCGCGGTGAAAGATGCCTTCAACAGAAAAGCCGACCCTTATGTCACCTTAATGTTATACCCTAATGATAGTGTATATAACGATTCGTTAGTGTATAACGAACCTCCTCGTTATGTGGGTAGTACAGGGGACAGTTTGCCTATCTTCAATCTCAATTATCTAGCAGGTGGAAGCTATCGTGTATTTGCCATCAAGGACAACAACAAAAACAATCGATACGACCCTTACCTCGATAAAATCGGATACTTACAAGAACCCGTAGCGCTCCCTAACGACTCTCTTTACCTAATCGAGCTTTTCAAGGAAAAAGTCACTTTCAAAGCAAGTAGACCAAAACTAGAGGGAAGTAATCATTTCTTAATCCCTTATGAGTCGGATATTGATTCTATACCTACCATAGAAATTATCAATCGTCCAGATTCACTATGGACCTACGTAGAAAAGGTTTCTAATAAAGACAGTTTGAATTTATGGTTCAAACCTGCTAAGTTCGATTCTCTTCAGGTGGTTATTCAGTCTATGATTTCAATTGACACCTTTACCGTAAAACCTGTTAAGGTGGCAAAAGATACCCTGACCTTAAGTTCAGTCTACAGAGGTAGTATTCCACCTTTCAAATCACTTAGTATTGGCTCAAGTACTCCTCTAGCTAAGGTCGACAGAAACTTTATATCCTTTTACAAACAAGACAGCATTCCTTTAGATTCAGTCGATCTCGACGTCTCAAAAATGAATAATCGTATTCTTGAGTCGTTACTTGAACCCGAAGAAAACACCACATACCGAGTAAGTCTTTTACCGGGTGCCCTTGAGGACCACTTTGGAAACACCAACGACACCATAAGTATCCCTTTTCGATTTGACAAACTCGAAAACTTCGGGGTGCTGAAACTTCAAATAGAACCCATTTTTAACTCCTCGATTGAAGTGAGCCTTTTAGATAAAGAGGACCAGGTAATCTATCAACAACCCTTAGACAGCTTGGGGCGATGCGAGTTCAATGCGGTAAAACCAGGTATTTACGATATTCGACTCCTTTTTGACGCCAATAAAAATGGTCGTTACGATACCGGTTCCTTTCTCAATCGCATTCACCCCGAACGAATTCTTTACCTCAACGAATCGATTGAAATTCGTGCGAATTGGGAAGAAAACAGGACCTACAAAATACAGAACTAATCATCATCACTCTACATGGTGCTGGCCGGGGGTAAAATCGTCAGGAGCAATTTTAGGTGCTTTAATCGTGCCTGCATCACCACTGTCGTTACTCACCACCCATTCTGAAAAATCAAAGGTGGGATTTCCTTTATTTATTGACGAATTACGTAATGCCCTACCATCCTCAAACTCATGATTGGTTCCCGTACCATCTTCTCCAATTACCCCAAAAATATCAATGACTTGACCTGCGGGGTTAACCAGTAGCATCGTATCATCTCCATTAGAATTAGCAGCACTCGATGAAGAACCTACAGCATCTGGACTTCGCTGATACATTTCACTAAAAACTTCTAGATTGCTAGCAATGACAAAGGTTGAATTAGCTCCTACACTATAATCGTCTAAATGAAAAATATGTGAAGGCTCATTGGAGTCATTGGTGTATCGCAATAGTGTCCAGCCATTTAAGATCACTTCAAAGTCCTCTGCATTATAAAGTTCTATAAATCGAGCAGAGGCGCTGTTATCGGGATCAGCGATCTCTGAAATGAATAGAGAGGCCTCAACGAAATTTACGGGCTCGCAACGGGGTAAATCAAAGAAGACATCTTCCCAAAGATCTACAGCGATTTGGTTTTTCGTTCCTTGAACCAAACGTCCAGTAATGGTACCGCTGTTTTCTGGAATAATTTCATCGATGAAATCTTCGTAACCCGAGCTACTTACCATCCATGTAGCTCCGCTGCAAGTAGTTAATTGATGCTCTGTCTCTATCGTTGATACTCCAAAGGTATTTCCAAAATGGTCTTCAGAAAACATCAATTCCTCAACGCTAATGAATCGATTTGGCCAAAGCTCACTTAACGCTGTAGACTCATCAAGAATTAGTGGAGTAAATGCTGTACTATTCTCACAGATCAGTAGTCGGCTTTCTAATTCGCTCTGAAACAAAGGAGCAATGGTAGGGTTACTATACGACTCATCATAAGCGCCAATTGAAATAGTATTCTTATTTCTTTTTAACCTCAATTGATGAAGGTCGAGAATGACCTCAGTCCCTCGTGGATACCACAACGAATTGTCTGTAGTTTGGGTCATAAGTTGAAGAGTTCTAAAAGGCACTACGGTTTCCTGAAAGTAGATCGATTTATAAGCACCTCCCTGCAAGTCTGATGAAACCACATGAGCTTTTATGTATACGTTTTCTAGCATCAGGTATTCTGTATTCGAATCAGGATCTACAAACAGAGCAGTCGACCAATCAGTTACTGATGTGTCACATTGAAGCTCATCATTTATAATGGTAGGTGCTACTACTTCTTTTGAGGGCTTTGAACAAGATAACGTGAGGGTTAGTATAATAATAGGTAATAGTTGTTTCATTGGGTTTAGATTTTAGTTTTTAAATGAAAGGTTTAAGAAATAGGTGAGTCCCTGACTACGCCACGTCTTCGAAGAAAAAACCCCTTGAGCAAGATCTTGGGCATAATCCTTTGCGGCGATCAAACGAGAAGATCCATAACCGGCTATGGGTTGTACACGATTGAGAATATTATTAGCACTAATAAATAATTGTAGGTAGCCAAAGGTGGTCTTCCATGATTTAGACGCCAAAAAGTGGAGCGTGGTCAAAGGTTCTAATTGTTGTTGTTGAGGCTTGGCCATAGTATACGCCTCTAATTCTTCTATAAATTCACGATTATACTTCGGCCATTCGGGCTCGAGATGAGCACCTCCAAGGCCGATAGCTTTTAGAGTAAAACTCCAGTATTGAGGATGCTGGTAACGAACCCCTATAGTAAAGGCATTTGAAGGGCCCGAGGCAACGACAAGCCGGTCAGAGAGAAGCTCCATAGAGTGGGGAGTAATCGCTCCAGAACTAGTAGGTAGAAAATGGATGAGTCCTTGCCCATGTGAACGGTAGCGATTCATGTAATTATACGCGGTGGCGCTGAATTCGATTTCAGGAGTGAGATTAATCGTAAGGTTAGAAAACCAACCTTTATTATCTGCGATTGGATGATAGGTAGTCTGAGTTATCAAGCTGGCCCACAGATCGGCATCTGCATAAAAGTGATGTCGACTATAAAGATGGCGTTGTCGCCCGATAAATCCGTAAAAATCAAAGGACACTAGTCGATATCTATATCGATACTCAAGGAGCAATCGTCTGTATGTTTGTGGAGTGAGCGCCTCAACTAACGATAAATTGCGAGGATTTAACCAATGCTCATGAAGCGGATATGGAATTTTACTATGAGTGCCAGTAAAAGATAAGTTGTGCTTTGGTGATAGATTGATACCAAGCAGGATCTCATGATGTACTCCAACACTTCCGCTAGTGACCTCCTTATCATTCTTCTCAAACTCATTCTTCATTAAACCTTTTCGTCTACCCCTAGTATTCGAGTAATTGAAATGATAATTAAACTCCCAATTAGGAAATCTCCTCTGGTAATTGAGCCCCAAAGACAGTGCATTACCACCAATTAAATAACTATAATCAATCTGCTCCCCTTCTACCTTTTGTAATGGGGACGATAAGTCATATCTAAACTTGTTAAAGGGGTCGTAATTGAGATAGTAGGTTGCTCCTAATAGATCCTCTAATCGTTTAAAAAATTGAACATTTTCTCTTTGACTTTGAATACGAAATGAAAGGCTATTCAATCCCTCCTGATGTTCCCAGTAAAATCCAATTGTACTTTCAGATGCGACCGTATTATCTGAAGTTAAATAATATCGGGCTTCAATTGATTCCTGATTGGCGCTATACAGTCTCTTAAAATCTATACCCCCTTCCAAATCTAGTAGCCCCATTAAACGGACTTTTTGGAAAGTTTTGGTTTGAAAGTAAGAGGGTAAGTATTTGTAATAAGTAGGGTATGGGCTAGGGGCGTTACTATAGCTCAAATTATGTCTTGCTAGCGATCGATTATAGTTCATACCCTCCATCCGAAAAATCCCCTTGTCATAGGATAGCTCGAGCGATGATTGTAATTGAAGGTGTCGATGATCTTTTTGTTTAAAAGGGAATCGTTCTTGATTCTGATAACCCCAACTACTGTAGAACTTAGGAGAGGTAAGCCTCCAAATCTCTTCAGTATGAGCCTCTGGTGATAGACGATTTGTTCTAGTACTTATAAGAAACCCATTAGCCCGAAAGGGGCCCTTTTGAAAACGTGCTTGAGCAAAAAGCGATGTCGAATGATAAGGAGTATGGTTATAATAACCCTTATTAGCCCCTCTATAACTCGCACTTAATACACCATCGAAGGCCTCCTTTTGAAGGGAAGTTGTAAGCATGATTCGATTTCGATAAGAACGATTCGCTCGACTAAGGGTTAATCTCAGTGGGTTAAGCCCTCTTATGTTCAATGGGTCTATAGCACTATAGCCCGCAACACCCCCTGAATAAAGTATACTGCCTCGCCATTCATTTTGATCAGGATATCGCGTTAGATCGTTTAGGCCTCCCCAGCGATTCCAATCTATGGCTCCCTCTATTGCCGAATTCATAGAGAGCATACCGAGATAATAACGCTTATACCTTGGAGCCAGCCCTGCTAAGCGAAACCACCCCAAAGACCAATCAAATTGTGCGTTTTGAATTATTGAACGATTCGCCTCAAGCACTCCTAATGTGCCATTGAATAAGGTTACCGAATCATCAACAGTTTCTTCAAATTGCCCATGAGTAAAGTCGATAAGAATTAAAATAAAAAGGGTGAGCGGTAGTCTCATAAGGCAAACCTAGGATTACCCCCTGCAACCTAATTGCGTTAAAGGAAATTAGGTTTGTGCTATGAAAAAGTTGCTTTATATACTATTCGTTTTAGTCTTTTCTATTGCAATGGGTCAACGAAAAAGAAACGAAAGGTATTGGGTTGGCTTCTACAACCTTGAGAATTTGTTTGATACAAAAAATGATACTCTAGTTAAAGACGACGATAGAACCCCTAAAGGAAAATATCGTTGGACACTACCAAGGCTCGAAACAAAACTCAAGAATATTAGTAAGGTGGTTACACAAATGAATTTAGAATTAAAAGATGTAGAATGGTTAGGATTAGGAGTATGTGAAGTTGAAAATGTTGAGTTACTCGAGGCGCTAACAACAAAGGATGGCATAGTAAAAAATGCAGGTATCATTCATTTTGATAGCCCTGATTTAAGAGGTATTGATGTGGGGTTTTTATATAATCAATCCCTCTTTCGACCCACACATTTTCAGAAACAAAAAGTGCCCTTGTTAAAAGATCGAGCCGAAATAATCTATACAAGAGACCTATTAATAGTTAGTGGAATAGCATTAGAATCAGAACGGATACACTTTATCATTACACACTGGCCTTCAAGAAGTGGAGGAGAAAAGCGATCTGAATGGCGCAGGAAAACGGCTAGCTATTATACCCGCAAAGCGATTGACTCTATAGCATCAAGAGAACCTACAGCAAAGATCATTGTAATGGGTGATTTTAATGATGATCCAGTGAGTAAGTCGATCCTTCAATTAATCAACCCTAAGGCAAGTAGTGATTCTTTAATTAATTTTTCGAATGCCAGCTATCGCAAGGGAATAGGCAGTATTGCCCACAGAGATAAATGGCATCTTTTTGACCAAATCATAGGTACAAAATCACTGATCGATCAGCCAGGATTGCAGGCTCTGGATTTCGCGGTATATACCTCTAGGTATTTGCAAACCTCAAAAGGAAGGTATCGCGGATATCCTTTTAGAACCTATGCAGGATTAGAGTACCAAGGAGGATACAGCGATCATTTTCCGGTAGTGCTAAAACTAATATTTAAACCCACTGAGACCATGGAATACGGCTTAAAATAAGCACTAAACCTATTCCATAAAACAGAGCAACACTCTTAAACTTTGCCTTGTCAGAGGATGCTTTCTTATGTCTTGACCAACCGATGGTAACAAGCGCAACAGCAATTAAATTCGTGGTTGGATGTTCTAAAGCAAGTAAACGTGCTTCTGAAGATAGGTTACCGATACCCACCTCGCTTAGTGCGTAGAACCCTTTCGCTGAAACAAAATAAACGATGACACCTATCAAAAACTGAAGGTGAAAAAAGGCAACTCCAGCTAAAGATATACTTCGATCTCTTTTTTGCTGAAACTCTCGACCAGTTAAAAACCCGTTGAGCGCGTTAATAAAGGCCAATAAAACGACCGCTAAGGCTAGAAAAGCAATGTAAGAGTGAAGAGAAACAATCATAGTTAAGTTATTTATGGTAATTCTAAGTTAATCATTTTTGAATCGAGAAAGTAGTTGAGCAGTCGAAGGGTCATGACTTCCGTTTGAACCTTGTGACCAATCAGCCAAGATTTGATTAGCAAGTTGCTTACCAAGCTCAACCCCCCATTGATCATAGCTGTAAATATTCCAAATCACTCCCTGAATAAAAATCTTATGCTCATAAGCGGCTACAAGGCTACCTAAAGTGTAAGGGGTGAGTTTTTTAATAAGGAAAGTAGTGGTTGGTTTATTTCCTTCGAAAACTTTATGTGGTATGATGTCTTCGACACTCGATAGATCAGTGCCTTTCATTTCAAACTCTCTGGTAACTTCTTCCTTTGATTTACCATTCATAAGAGCTTCGGTTTGAGCGAAGAAATTTGACATCAATTTATCGTGATGGTCTTGCCTTCCATGAAGGGGCTCCACAAATCCAATGAAATCTGTCGGAATAAGTTTCGTACCCTGATGGATCAACTGAAAAAAGGCATGCTGAGAATTAGTACCTGGCTCTCCCCAAACGATACTACCTGTTTGATACGAAACTTTAGCTCCGTTTCTATCGACATACTTTCCGTTACTTTCCATCACCGCCTGTTGTAAATAGGCTGAGAATCGGCTTAAGTATTGAGTGTAAGGAATGATGGCTTCGGTTTCAGATCCCATAAAATTGTTATACCAGATACCGAGAAGTGCCATATTTAATGGGATGTTCTTTTCTGGCGATGCTTCAGCAAAATGCTGGTCCATAGCCGCTGCTCCTTCAAGAAGGGATTCGAAATTTTCATATCCGACAGACAAGGCGATAGAAAGCCCAACGGCACTCCAAAGCGAAAATCTACCTCCTACCCAATCGGCCATTGCAAATACATTTTCGTTTGCAATACCAAACTGTCCGGTCATACCAAGATTCGTAGAGACCGCCGCAAAGTGCAAAGCTACATCTGCTTCAGAGGCATGAGACAAAAACCACTCTCTACAGGTGGTTGCATTAGCCAAGGTCTCCTGTGTTGTGAATGATTTTGAAACCACAAGAAATAAGGTAGTCTCAGGATCAAGATTCTTTAAAACCTCGGTTACGTGATCTCCGTCTACGTTACTAACAAAGTGGGTATTTAGGTGATTTCTATAATAGGCTAAAGCCTCAGTAATCATAACCGGTCCCAAGTCTGAGCCTCCAATACCAATATTTACAATGTCGGTAATCGATTTCCCCGTATACCCCTTGTGCTCGCCGCTAATAACTCGATTACAAAAAGATTTTATTTGAGCCTTAACTTGACTTACCTCTTCACTAACCGATTGGCCATCAACCTTTGGGCTAAAGGCGTTAGTTCTTAGTGCAGTATGCAGTACGGCACGACCTTCAGTTACATTGATTTTATCTCCTGAGAGATAGGCTCTTTTGGCATCTTCAAGTCCTGATTCTTGGGCTAAATTATAGAGTGAATCAAGTACACGCTTATCAGAAAGATGCTTGGAAAAATCTACAAAGAAATCTTCCCACTCGACACTCATAGATTGTGCGCGCTGAGCGTCTGCTTCAAATAACTTTGAAATAGAGGCTTGCTTAAATTCGTTACTAAGTTCTTGTAATTGCTTCCAGCTCTTCAGCTGAGTTGGGTTATTGTGCGGTAAAGGCATTTTCGTTTTCGATTGAATTTTGAGCGAGTGAAGTTAAGTCATTTTCTCCCAAATATTCAATGCACTCGAGCTGTTCAAGCGGAGTCTTGATATACTCAAAGTAATCTTTAGCTAAAGAACGATCAATAGGTGCAGCGGCAGGTAGTTTTTCTTTTAAGGGATCTACCTGCTGTCCGTTTTTCCAAAAGCGATAACAAACGTGAGGTCCAGAAGTGTTTCCGGTCATACCTATCCATCCGATGACATCCCCCTGTTGTACTCGCTGGCCTTTCTTCACATTTAGCTTTTTCATGTGAAGGTATTGTGTACTATAGGTGCCATTATGCTTGATTTTTGCATAAATCCCATTTCCGCCTCTTCTTGTAGCTTCAGTAACGATACCATTAGCAGTTGCAATAATAGGTGTACCTACAGGAGCAGCGTAATCTGTACCCTTATGTGCCCGGGTTCGATTGCCATAAAAGGCTATTTTTCGATTTAAATTATATCGCGAGGAAATGCGATAAGCATTAAACTTCAAAGGAGCCTTTAAAAAAGTTCGTCTTAAGTTATTCCCTTGCTCATCATAATATTCAGTTTGTAAGGTCTTCTCATTTACGTTAGCGGCAAACGCGTAAAAAGGTTCACCTCTGTGCTCGAACATAGCCGCTTTTATCGATTTGATACCGGCTGGAGTCCCATCGCGTAATCTTCGTTCTAAAGCGACCACTTTAAAACGGTCACCCTCATATAGTCTAAAAAAGTCGATACTCCAGGCGTAAACATTCGCCAACTCTTGACTTAAATTTTGATCGACTCCTTGACTGTCTAAGGTCTGATAGAGTGAACCTTCGATTACTCCTGAGACCTCTTTCTCAACCAGCTCATACGGATGTTTCTCCTCATAAACGACAACCTCTTCTTGTAGGTCAACTACGGTATAATTCAAAAAGTCATTTTCGTAGATAAAGATTTGAGGTCTTTCGAGGCTATCGCAGCTTTTTAGAACACGGTAAGGCTTACCTACTTGAATCTTTCTGAGATCAAAAGATTTTCTAGACATACGAGCCGCTTGATTGACCTTTTGATAGTCAGCGTCACGAGAGAGCATAATTTTACCGAAAGTATCACCTCTTCTTACCGTATCTAATTCTACTTCGTAATCGATCATGTTGAATCCGAACTCAATTTGTTCGGGCATCTCAACCGCACTTGACCCCACAAAAGATTTTCCTTCACCTGATCCGCAAGAGAACATAGTTAGTGCCAGTAGGGAGTAGAAAATGGGGGTAATCCGTTGAGATAATTTCATCTTACAAAGTTGCTAAATTCCGGCCTGCTTGTCAATCTTTAGTTAGCAATCACTTCGAAGGAATTCTTGAGTCCTTTAAATCCGTCTAAGTCAGCTTTAATAGACCCAAAGCGAAGATCTGCTTGAATCCGTACGGGAATTCTATTTTTATCATCACTCACCCAAAGCGTTAAAGATTCTTCGGCTCTAAAAATCCTGCCAGACTTAACCAGTGGTCTGAATGCGAGGCACCTAATCTTACCAAATGGGGTTTTTAATACCTCCTTACCCAGATACATCAATTTAAAGTCATAAATGCCGTCATCGTCGAATAGCATATCCAAGGCAATCTCATCGCCAATTTTAACCGATGATAAATCAAATGTCTCGCGTAAATAATAGGTAGCTGAGATGATATCCTGAAGGTCTTTTCGAATATCTAATTCGAAAGAAGTATCGTCTTTGATGTTATTGATAAGTGCCTTTTCACGATCAAAATCAAAATCAATCGAGATATTCTTGGTGTATCCTCCTTCATCAATATCTCTCAAAAAAAAGATCGGACGTATCTCTGTTTTTGAAAAAATACTTTCATAAACATCCTCTACCTTGAAGAAAAGCGAAGCCAATCCTGTGGTTCTACCTTCACCAACAGCATGAAATGCAGGTTCTCCCCTGAAAATGGTGTCCTTTATTGAAAGAGTAGCATAGCTCGCATTGAAAAACCCATAATGAAGGCGATAGCGCAACCATTCGCCAGCTTCGAAAGTTTGATATTCTGATTGGTCTTGAGAATATCCAAAACTCATCAATAGCATGAAAAATAATAGGAGTGCTCTTCTTATCATTGCTAACAAAAATAGGATTAAAAAAAAGCCCTAGTTGAATGAACTAGGGCTTTTCTTACTAACCAACCAAACTTTAAATCATGAAAAACCAAAACGTAGTATGACTACTTTTTAATTCTTACCTCTAAGGTAGGGCGAGACCTAAGTTTAAAAATACTTTTTAACCCGACTTTAACGTTCTGATTCTCATACACATGAGGCTAGGCAGGTTACGACTGAAAATAGGCGTGAATTTTTGAAGCAACAGAACTACTCACCACCTTCTCGAGCTCACTAATACTGCGCTGTTTGATCTGCTTTACACTCTTAAATTCTTTAAGCAGTTTTGCCGCGGTTGTTGGGCCTATTCCAGGAATTTCTTCTAATTCAGATTGTATCGCAGTCGCGCTGCGTTTTTCTCTGTGATGATTTAAAGAGAATCGGTGTGCCTCATTTCTCAACTGCTGAATGATCTTCAGAGTTTCTGATTTCTTATCGAGGTATAGGGGTAAAGAATCTCCGGGAAAATAGATTTCTTCGAGTCTTTTGGCAATTCCAATGATCGCAATTTTCCCCCTTAGTCCTAGTACTTCTAGCGATTTCAAGGCAGAAGAAAGTTGTCCTTTTCCACCGTCGATAACAATCAATTGTGGCAGTGGTTCACGCTCTTGGAGCAATCTTCTGTACCGACGAAATACCACCTCTTCCATACTTGCAAAATCATTAGGCCCTTCAACACTCTTAATTGTGAATTTTCGGTAATCGGCTTTCGATGGCTTTGCATTTTTGAAAACCACACAAGCCGAAGCGGGGTTGGTTCCCTGCAGGTTTGAATTGTCGAAACACTCTATGTGAACGGGCTCTTCTGAGAGGTGAAGGTCTTCTTTCATCTGGCTTAAGATGCGTTTGGTGTGACGATCTGGGTCAACCACCTTCATTTGCTTGAATCGATCTTGTCTGAAAAATTTAGCATTTCTCAATGAGAGATCAACAAGGCTTTTTTTATCTCCGAGCTTAGGAACCTCGACCTTAATGGTTTCTGCAACAGCTACAGGGAAAGGAAGTAGAATGGTTTTTGATACCGAGTTAAAACGGCGTCGAATCTCTACAATAGCCACAGACAACAACTCTTCTTCAGTCTCATCGAGTTGCTTTTTCAATTCTAGGGTGTGAGAATATACGATCGACCCGTCATTAATCTGCATGAAATTCACATAAGCATGGGTTGGGTCACTTAGAATCGAATACACTTCGAGATCAGTAATTTTCGGATTGACCACTTGAGACTTCGACTGATGTTTGTTGAGTACCTCTACACGCTCTTTGATTTGTTGAGCTTTTTCAAATTCCATCGCAGCCGCGTATCGAGTCATTCGCTCGTTAAGCATTCGTAGTGAGGGCTTTAAATTTCCCTTTAAAATGGCTACAATAGTGTCAATTTGCTCCCCATACTCGTCCTCTAATTGATACCCTCGACAGGGACCAGCGCAATTACCTATATGGTATTCTAAACAGAGCTTCACCTTGCCCGATGCGACCTGCGCTTCTGAAAGCTCATAATTACAAGTTCTAAGCGTATATACGTTTCGGATGAGATCAAGAAGCGCTCTAACAGTCTTCATCGAAGTGTAAGGCCCGAAATAAAGTGAGCCATCTTCAATCTTTTTTCGTGTACTAAAGACCCTTGGGAATCGCTCATTCTTTACACAAATCCAAGGATAGGTTTTATCATCTTTAAGTAGCACATTGTATCTAGGCTGATGCTGCTTAATCATGCTATTTTCTAAAAGCAGCGCATCTGATTCATTAGCCACGACCACATGCCGAATCTCTTTAATCTTACTTACCATTACTCGGGTCTTACCGCTGGTATGGTTCTTCGTGAAGTAGGAAGACACGCGCTTTTTTAGATTCTTTGCCTTACCGACATACAGAATGCGCATATTCTGGTCATAGAAATGGTAAACCCCAGGTTCGTCGGGCAGGGCCTGTACCTGGATTTTGATCGGATTTTCCTTCTCTCCCATTGAGTAAAAGTAGCGATTGATTTGATTTTTTAGATAGTTTTACCCCATGAGAGGTAAGGATGATTTAAGAAAATGGGCCAAAGAAAGACGAAAGTCTTATTCTAAAGATGAAGTGGAGGCCTTGAGCCTTAAAATCATCAATCGCCTCTTAAATCTCCCCATTTGGGAAAAGACTACTTATCATGTTTTTCTCCCTATCGTGAGGCAGAATGAGGTCAATACCGAGGGCTTATTAAGCATTTTACAAGGAAAAGATAAACGAATCGTCTTACCTAAGGCGCATTTAGATGGAAGCCTAACCCATTACCTTCTTGAAGATCAAACCAAGCTTGTAGAGAATCATTGGGGAATCCTAGAACCCACCAGTGGCCTCACCATTGAAGCGAATCATATCGATGTAGTATTTGTTCCTCTTCTGATTAGTGATCTAAATGGGGGACGTGTCGGATACGGTAAAGGGTATTACGACCGATTCTTAGTAGATTGCAGACCCGATGTAATCACTGTAGGGTTAAGCCTATTAGAGCCGGTAGAAACTATTGATGATTTAGAACCTCACGACCATCCGCTCCATTGGCTAATTACACCAACTGCAGATTTTCGGTTTAATTAGAAAAGACTCTTTTATTAAACGCAAGAAGGATAAAAACTCCTACGCTAATTGCACTATCGGCTATATTGAAAACGGGCTGAAAAAATCTCAAAGGTTTTGAACCGAGAAAGGGAACCCAGTCTGGCCAAGTCGTATCAATAAGGGGAAAATAAAGCATGTCTACTACACGCCCATGGAAGAAGTTATCATAGCCTCCGATCGAAGAATCCCAGGCGAAGGTTGCCACAGAATAAGGCGTGCTCACCGTAAACAGCCTTCCATAGAATACCGAATCAATAATATTACCCAAGGCTCCAGCGAATATTAGAGCTATGGCGATAAGTAATAGAGAAGGTGCTTTTTTAAGAGCCGAACGATAACCCCAAATGGCTATTCCTACGATAGCAAAAAGTCGAAATAAGGTCAATCCAAATTTAGCGCTGCGTTCACTGATAGGAAGAAAATCACTCAGCTGAGTACCCCAAGCGGCGCCTCTATTTTCAATAAAGAAAATCTTAAACCAACTGAATACCTCGATCTCCTCTTGATAGGTGAAATGGGTTTTTATAAAAATCTTCGACCACTGATCAAGTATGAGTATAGCAACAGCAAGAAGAATGGTTTTCTTTAAATTCATTAGGCTTTATTTAAATAGATTGACCCCTTTTCTGAAGCTAACTTATAATGAAATCTTGTATTGACAGGAATACTTCCTATCACTTTTCCTTCAGTACTAGACGCATGAATATCTCCATAAGGAACCGTTAAGAAAACATCTGCAGAGTCGGTTCTGATATCACTTTCTTCAGAGGAGTATTCTAAATTCACCCGGCCCGATCCCAAACGCAAAACAACTTCTTTATACTCTCCTAATACAGACACCACTGCCTGCTCTCCTCGAATTTCAAGAGTCTTTCCTTTAGGAACAATAAGTTCAAGATTTAAAGCACGAACTTTATGTGCGCTGAGCTTATCATTGGGAGCTATGAACGAAGGCGCCCATTGCGGATAAATTTCAAGCCAATGATCGACCTCTTTAGACACCAACATCACTTGGTCTCTGTATTCTCCTTCGCTCGTAGTTTTAATGACATACTGATCAGAATTACCCGTCGAAACCATCAGGTTTTGAATAAACCCCAATTCAATAGAGAGCGAGTGAACCTCGGGGGCATCAATCGTTTTTTCCCATTTAGACTGGGCTTGGATTGAACCTTGCACCAAAATAAGCAGTAGAAGTCCCTTGATTTTCACTAGCGCTGCATCTTCTTGGCTTCAATGCTCAAGGTTGCATGCGGAACGAGCTTCAATCGCTCTTTAGAAATTAGTTTGCCTGTTACTCTACAAACTCCGTAAGTCTTATTTTCAATTCTTACTAGCGCATTCTTAAGGTCTCGAATGAATTTTTCTTGACGCAAAGCAAGTTGGGTGTTCGCCTCTTTACTCATGGTCTCAGAACCTTCTTCAAATGCCTTAAATGTTGGTGACGTATCGTCAGTACCGTTATTCAGGTCATTCATGTAGGCACTTTTAATTAGGTCAAGATCTTCCTTGGCCTTTACAATCTTTTCTTCAATCAGTGCTTTGAACTCTTTAAGGTCTGCATCTGAATATCTTACTACTTCTGACATAAGATTCTATTTTTTCTCTAGATATAATTGCGTTTGGATATCGTCAAAGCTAACAGCTATTCCTTTCTCTTGTCCTTCTACCAATTCAAGATGCTCACATAGCGTCTCTTGCATCAAGTATTCGCGATTTGAAGAAACCGCCTGGTTGACTTTATCTGTGGCCCCAATATAAAGTAAAATTTTATCTGTTACTTCAAGTCCAGAATCCTTTCTCAAATTTTGAATGCGATTGACGAGTTCACGAGCAATCCCTTCGTTGATTAATGTTTCATTCAACGTGATGTCGAGAGCTACCGTTAGCGCTCCGTGAGAAGCAACTAACCATCCTTCAATATCCTTGTTGGTAATAAAAACGTCTTCTAATGATAGCTCAATGGTAGAATCGCCAAGCGAAATCACATAGGTCTCTTCTTGTTCGAACCGTTGAATTTGCTCTTGATTTAAAGAAGTAATCGAGGCTGCGACTTGTTTCATCTTTGGCCCATACTTTGGTCCTAAGGTTTTAAAGTTTGGCTTGATTTCTTTAACGAGTATATCTGAAGCATCTTCAAGTAGGCTTACCTGTTTAACGTTAACCTCTGAGCGAATCAGTTCAGAAACTGCTAAAAGTGCCTCCTTAGAAACGGTCTTACTTACTGGAATCATCACTCTTTGAAGCGGTTGACGAACCTTTATTTTCTCCTTTTGACGAATCGACAGAACAAGGGAACTCACTTTTTGTGCAAGTTGCATTTTTTCCTCCAAGGTCTTATCGATAAGGGCTGTATCAGCGGTTGGGAAAAGAGAAAGATGCACGCTTTCTGCCCCATTTAAGTCACGATAAAGCCTTTCTGCAAAGAATGGAGCAACCGGAGCAATAAGCTGGGCTGTTGTTTTCAATACCTGTGAAAGCGTTTGGTAAGCGGCTAATTTGTCATCACCAAAAGAGCCCTTCCAGAAGCGGCGACGCCCTAGACGAACATACCAGTTACTCAGATTCTCTTGAACAAAATCAGAAATGAATCGGGTAGCACGAGTGGCATCATACTGTTCAAAGCACTCGTCTACTTCTTTAATTAAGGTATTTAATTCAGAAAGAATCCAACGATCGAGTTCGGGACGATCTGAAACAGGAATCTGTTCCTCTTGACCTGTAAAACCATCGATGTTCGCATAAAGTGCGAAGAAAGAATAGGTATTGTATAGAGTTCCGAAAAATTTGCGCTTGACCTCAGCGACTCCTTCAAGGTCAAACTTGAGGTTATCCCAGGGGTTGGCATTGTTGATCATGTACCAACGCGTTGCGTCCGGTCCATACTCTTTTATCGTTTCAAAAGGATCGATTGCGTTTCCTAAACGCTTCGACATTTTTTTACCGTTCTTGTCGAGTACCAATCCGTTTGAAACCACATTTTTATAAGCAATTTTATCGAACACTAGGGTTGAAATAGCGTGAAGGGTATAGAACCATCCTCTAGTCTGATCTACTCCTTCGGCGATGAAGTCTGCCGGATAAGCAACCTCATTATCAACCAATTCCTTATTCTCAAACGGATAGTGCCACTGAGCATAAGGCATCGAACCACTATCGAACCAAACATCAATGAGATCAGACTCCCGACGCATAGGAGCACCACTGGATGAACAAAGTACGATGGTATCTACCACGTGTTTATGCAGATCAATTTGGGCGTAATTAGCTTCACTCATGTCTGTCGGATCAAACAAGGCGAATGGATTTTCTTTCATGAGTCCTGCACTCACTGATTCGGCAATTGCCTCTTTCAGTTCAGCTACAGAGCCTATTATTCGTTCCTCTGATCCGTCTTCAGTTCTCCAAATAGGAAGGGGAATTCCCCAGTATCGAGAACGAGACAAGTTCCAGTCATTGGCATTAGCAAGCCAATTTCCGAAACGCCCTGTACCGGTCGCTTTTGGTTTCCAGTTGATTTCCTGGTTCAGCTCATACATGCGATCCTTCACCGCAGTTGCTTTGATAAACCACGAATCGAGTGGATAGTATAAGATCGGCTTATCCGTTCTCCAACAGTTGGGATAAGAGTGGACGTACTTCTCTACTTTAAAAGCCTTATTCTCGGTTTTCAGTTGAATAGCAATTTCGACATCTACCGATTTCTCAGGCTCGACATCGTAGTAGGCATTCTTCACATATTTGCCCGCGTGAGGCCCAACCTCAGGTCTAAATTTACCTTCAAGGTCAACTAGCGGTACTAGATTTCCATTTTCATCTTGAACCAGCATTGCGGGAACTGGTGGGTTTGCCGCACGTGCCGCATTGGCATCATCGGCACCAAAAGTTGGTGCGGTATGAACGATACCCGTACCATCCTCAGTGGTCACAAAATCTCCGAGGATCACTCTAAAAGCGTTTTCAGGAGCCTCATAAGGTAACACATAGTCAAGAAGCTGCTCATAACGAGCATTTTCTAGCTCTTTACCTGTGCAGTTTCCAAGCACCAAATAAGGTGTTTTCTTGGCTCCAGAATCATAGGCTGACAGTTCACTTTCTTCGTTGACTCGCTCGTATTTTTTACCGAACTGCTTTTCAATAAGCGCATCGGCGATGACTACTTCTATAGGTTCAAACGTATATTGATTGAACGTTCTGATCAGCGAATAACTAATCTTTGGACCAACAGTAAGTGCGGTGTTTGAAGGTAATGTCCAAGGGGTAGTTGTCCATGCCAAGAAATAAACCGTCTCTTTTGAAAGTGACAGGATATTTTCTGGTAAGGTTTCTTTAATGGCCTTAAACTGAGCAGTAATTGTCGTGTCAGTCACATCCTGGTAGGTACCGGGCTGATTGAGCTCATGTGAACTTAAGCCTGTCCCTGCCTTAGGCGAATAAGGTTGTATCGTATAGCCTTTGTAAAGAAGACCTTTATCATAAATCTGTTTGAGTAGCCACCAGACAGATTCCATGTATTTGGGAGTATAAGTGATGTACGGATCTTGCATATCCACCCAGTATCCGATCTGTTCCGTAAGCGAATTCCAAACGTCGGTATACTTCATTACCGCACGCTTACATGCCTCATTATACTCAGCGATACTAATCGATTTACCGATAGCCTCCTTAGTGATGCCTAACTCTTTCTCAACACCTAACTCGACCGGCAAGCCATGGGTATCCCATCCTGCCTTACGCTTCACTTGGAAGCCTTTCATCGTTTTATATCGAGGATAAATATCCTTGATAGTACGAGCCATTACGTGGTGAATTCCAGGCATCCCATTGGCTGAGGGAGGCCCTTCAAAAAAGACATAGCTTTCTGCTCCTTCTCGTTCAGAAATGCTTTTCTCAAAAATAGCCTCTGACTTCCAATACGAAAGAACTTCTTCTCCTATCTTACTAAGGTCTAACTGCTTGTATTCGTTAAATCTACTACTCACCTTGGCCGCTTCTTTTTAAAGAAAACAAAAGTAAGGAATTGAGTCACAAATTGGTAACCTCTAACGGATAGTTTGAAACGCCACAACCAACTGTCTACCCGGGGCACTAATCCCAGAGGCAAAAGGACGATAACGACGATCGAAGATATTTTCTATTGCAACTGAACACTGCCAACGCTTCCATTGCTGGCGCAATCTTAGATGAATCGCATGCCAGCTCGGGCTATATGGGTTTCCATTCGAATCAAGTGCATACATATACGCCTTAGACGATTCAGAAATCGGAAGATCTTCAGCAGATACTTCTGCGTTGTATTCTGATTCTAGGATCAACTGAAAAGAACCATTCACATAGCGGAATTGAGAATTGCTGAAAAAGGGTGGTGCATGACGCAATGGGCTAGACGCACCTGTATCGTCAATTTCTTCTCCACTGGTATAGGTTCCTAAAATTCGGTAACTCAGTTTTCTGCTCAAATAACCAAAAATGCTCCATTCGATACCAGCCACCTCAGCAGAAGCTGCATTTTGAATCGATTGAAGTTGACTAAGCTCATCTCTAAACAAGAGTTGACTTTGGCCATTTAACGTGGTATTACGTCGAATCAAGGCATCGTCAAGAGTCGAATAATAAACAGACGCATCAAGCATAAACGAACGATCAAAACGCTTTCTAATACCTAGCTCAATGGTCTGAGCATACTCTGGTTTCAAATCTGGGTTAGGGATTACCACCGACCCAGGTTCAGAATCAAAAACCTTGGCAAGATCATCGATGTTAGGCGCTCTAAATGCAGTGGATAGATTGAAACGCATTGAGGTAGATCGATCGAAGCGATAGACCCCTCCTAAACCATAAGTTAAGGCGCTATTCTTCAGTTTTTGGATCCCAAAAATTTCTGTGAAAGGATTCGTTCTATAGTCGGTTTCAGAACTCACCTGATTCCAACGAATACCTAAATTAAGAACGAGTGGTTTAGACGGTTTGTACTCAGTTGAAAAATAAACACCGGTAGCATTCCAAGTTGCGCCATCGGGATAACGAGAGTTAAGAATTCCTCTTTCGTCAGAAATGAGATTGAGCGAATAGGCCTCTGAGTTTACCTTGTTTAAGTCAAGAGATCCTCCCCCGCGGGCGATCAACTGCTCTGAAATTTCATATTGACTATCGTAGGAGAGGTTGAGTACCCCGACCTTTTCGATCGCGGTGTTACGAATTTCACTATTAAAATCTCGATCGTTTCGAGACTCCTCGAAGGATTGATAAGCAACCGAGAATTGATGTGCAGAGTGATCACTAGCGTACCTCGGATTCCAATAAGTCATCAGCCAGCGCTGTGGACCATAAAACCACTCCGCCGAACGAAAACCATCTCCCTTAGGTCGCAGCAATCGATCGTATCGACCATAATCTGAAGTTGTGCTATAAAAAAGGCCCATCCGTTGTTCCCAATTATTCGAAATGAGATGCTCTGCCTTTGCGGTAAAGTAAGTCGAAGAAAATTCAGTTCCTCTTTGTCGCTCGGGATTGTCGCTGAAAACCACTACATCCTCTCCTGGGCTCGAGCGAACATATTGCTCCCTTAGGTACGATTCTGGGCCATACCTACCCATAGTTAAGTCGCCTAAATTCATCTTTGAGAAACTAACGTAACCCGTCCAATTACCTGAACTCTGCATATGACCAACATGGTAGGTTCGTTCTTTAGTAGCGGTAGAAGATCTGAAAGCTAGGTCGGTCTTATCAATTAGGCTATCTGGTTTGGCAAAGGGGAGTCTTCGAGTATTAAAATTCATCACACCACCGATGGCATCACTCCCAGAAATAACGGTCCCAGGACCGAAGATTAGCTCTGAAGATTCGATAGCATAAGGATCAATAGAAATCACATTCTGTATATTCCCACCTCTGAAAATAGCATTGTTCATTCGAATGCCATCCACGTTAATTAATACCCTGTTGGTAGCAAAACCTCGAATCATAGGACTACCTCCCCCTAGTTGACTTTTCTGAACGTAAACAGAGCCCGTTCGTGAAAGCAAGTCTGCGGTAGTTTGTGGCTGGATCATCAAAATATCGTCCGCATCTATTCGTCTTACTCGCACAGGAAGTCTTCTTATGTCTTGTCTAAATTTAGATGCCGAGACAACGATTTCATTTAGACCTTCAACCTTCGGAGTTAAATAAAGAGTGTCAGATTGAATATTCTGTTTACTAATCGAGAGTAATTCGTAGCCCATCAATCTGAAAATAATTAGGTCTTTATCATCGAATAATCCTGAATCGAAAGTTCCATTGAGGTCAGTTTGGGTAAATGTAGAATGGCTTTTATTATATACACTAACCCCAGGTAAAACGGTCTTTGTACTCGAGTCTTGAACCGTTACGAGCTGAGCGAATAACACCTTAGGAAGTAAGGTGATAAAGAAAAATAGTAAGAGGCGTTTCATCCAAACAACCCTCGAATCACCTCTAGCGATTTTGGTCTACGAAAGCCATCTAATTGAAAGTCGTAGTACCGAACTAATCCTTCTAGAAGTTCTCCTCTGGTTTTTTTATCTATTGTTATCCGCATGGTTTCATCAAAATTCATGCCTAGAATTTCATTGAGCGTCATTGAGGCAACCGCAGATAAAGAATATCTCAAAGTTTCGGCTTGAAATTGTCCAGTGACAGGGTCAAATAGCGCTCCATTCGAAAGTGATGAATCGGGGTAGACCCCTAAGTGTTTTGAAAGACCTAAAAGAACGACGATCAGATAATTCGGAAAGCTTTTTTCACTTTCTAAGACCTCTAAACAGCCAATGATAAAATCAAACAAATCATAGTCTTGCTGTTGTTCGATTAGGGAGGCCGCAAATAGTTCGGCTAAGAATAGTGCTGTACTTGACTTTACTACATCAGAATGAATCTGAGAGAAAGCCTGCAATGGCTTGGCTTCTTTTATGGTTTCGAGTCGATCTGAGTTCGGCTTGTGAGTCACCACTGCATCTAAAAAACTGAGCGGCTGAAAATAGGCCGATCGTAGACCTGATTTTTTAGGTTTTAATACCCCTCTGACCAAATAGGCTTGAATACCAAGCTCGCGGGTGTAGGCCTTCACAATTAGGCTGGTCTCTCCATACCTAATGCTGCCTAAAACCACCAGCGAGCTTTGAATATAAGGTGTTCCTACCAAATTATTTAAATAACTCCTTGGGCAAGCATGGCGTCAGCAACCTTCACAAATCCGGCTATGTTCGCACCTTTCACATAATTACAGTACCCATCTTCTTCCATGCCATAAGTGGTACAGGCATCATGGATATCTTTCATAATGTGCTTCAAGCGGTTGTCGACCTCCTCACGCGTCCAACTTATACGCAATGAGTTCTGTGACATTTCAAGACCTGAAGTTGCAACCCCTCCGGCATTGGATGCCTTACCGGGAGCAAACAAGATCTTATGATTCTGGAAGTAGTGAATCGCCTCTGGAGTAGAAGGCATGTTTGCTCCTTCTGAAACAGCAATCAATCCATTTTTCACCAGTAACTCAGCAGCAGCACCATCTAACTCGTTTTGAGTAGCGCAAGGAAGTGCAAT
>Ga0222715_10001430_pt1 | contig 22709 bp, 17 predicted proteins | sample C33_9DmetaG_FD_165056 | JGI IMG/M metagenome (GOLD analysis project Ga0222715, IMG submission 165056) | Estuarine water microbial communities from San Francisco Bay, California, United States - C33_9D | ecosystem: Environmental > Aquatic > Marine > Unclassified | place: USA: California...
TTGCGGCATCCGGTATTAATGAACCACTTACAACATCTATACTAGCTGTTGAAAATGTCAATAAATTTGCTAATTGTTTTGATTTTAAATTTGCCATAATATCCTCATTTATAAATATCTAACTATTGAATTTACCAAACGCAATTATCTCATCTTGTGATGATAATTCGTATCCAAGTGAGTTAGTATCTAATGATAGTTCTAAATTTGTTGAAATTTGTTGTATAGTAAGTGCGTCATTCTCTACCAACATACCATTTATAAAAAACATAAAGTCATCTTCACTTGTGGAAGAAAGAACCGATGGTGCTGATGCTGTTACCGCACTAAATCTTGAAGTAGAACTATTGACAAAACTACCCGTATGAACAAATGATTTCCTTAAATAAGATTTAACTGGTGAATTGTTTGAAAAATATGTATATGTAGCGTATTCAGTTATGATATCATTTTGACTTTTGTCAGATAAAGAATCATCATTTGAAATATTTTTAACCAATGGTCTGTATTGGTTTAAGTTGTAAGAACCAGAAACATCTAAACTACCTGTAAAAAAATGTTTATGTGAATCTAAATCTGAACCAAATATATTAGAACCTGTATTGTTTGATTGTGTTACACTTGTAATACTTGAAGTAAATATGGTTGATGTTTGGGTTCCCGTATAAGTTAAATTACCTATTGATTGAACACTATCGGTAGTTTTTAAATTATTTTTAAATTGTAAATCACCAACTATTTTACCATCACTGAAAACTAATGCGTCTGAACCTGTTCCTACGGTTAAACTATTACTACCGAGAACTACCTGATTAAACTGAACACTAGCATTTGTTGATACATCCTGACCGATAGAAATGCGAACATTAGATTTATCGGTTCCGTCAAAATCTTTTTCTGTGAATCCCTTTCCATCAACGGATAAAGATACGCCTGTACCTGATTTTAAAGTAATTGGTTTTTTTGTTTTAAACGTAAGTGCCATTTAATTACTCCTATGAATCAAATTTACCAATTGCTAATATCTCGTCATCACTTTCTAAATCATAACCAATAGAGTCTGTGTTTACCTTTAATAAAAATGTGCCACCATCTGATTGTTGAATAGATACTGCGTCGTGTTCCATATATTGTCCATTGATAAAGAACACAAAGTCATTTTCACTTGTTGATGTTAAACTTGTTGGTGCAGATGCAGTAGTTGCACTGAAACTTGCAGTATTCGTACCAATAATACTATTTGATTTTTTATAAAAATTCTTTCTTAAATAGTCTGTTTCGTTAGTTGATATTCCAACTATATTAAAATTAGCTAATGCATATTCTGTTACTAATGAGGTTTGACTAGCATTAGTAAAAGTTGGGTCATTTGAAATTCCAGTTATTTCATATCCATTTAAACTAAATGAACCTGTAATGTCTACTGAACCCGTAAATTCTTGAGAATCGTCTAACGAATTTCCAAATTCATTTGAACCTTGTGAAAAGTCTATTGATTGTGTAGTTACTTCAGTAATAAATACCTGTGATATTAAACTTCCAGTAACGTTTAAGTCTCCCACAACCGTCATACTACCGGTTATTGCAGTAGAACCTGTAATTTCTATTGTTCCGTCTGAACTACTAATGTTTCCATCATTGATATAAGTGGTTCCCTCTCCTATTTGAACTGAATTTGCTGTTAAAGTGTTGAATTGAACATTGTCTGTTGTTCCAACGGATTGACCAATGGAAAACTCTTGTGTTAGATTGTCAGAACCATCAAAAGAAAATCCATTGTTAGATAAGGTTACACCAGTTCCTTGTTCAAACAACAATCCATTTGAAATGTTAATTGAAAATATATCTTTTGTTTCTTCACCAAATTCTACTGCATTAGAACTCAATCCTACTCTTTTACCAGTATCGTCCACTAATGTAGTATCTGTACTTTCTCTAACAATCAATTTTTTAGGTGATAAATATTTTTGAGTAGTGTTGTAGTTATTGTATGACTCTGGTAAAATATATCCATTTAGTGTCATACTAAATGTAGTTTTGATTAATCGTTCTCCTTCAATTTCAGTAGCGTTTGTAAAACTATCAATTGAAGTTCTGAATTTCATTTTACCAGGTTCACCCCAATAAGAACCATCAGAGTAATTTACCTTTTCAACAATTCTGTTCATCTGTTCAATATAAGATGTCCAAATAATAAACTCATATGTTAAAGTTACATAATCTGGTATTGCAACATTATAATATTCTCTACCTGGTGTTAAATTTTGTTGAACTGAAAATTTATCAAAACGATTTTGTTGTGAATATTTTTTCTGAAAAGAATAAAATAATTTTGGGTCATTAGCATCTAATTTATCTACTGAAAAATTATCATTACGACTCATACTTGTTCTTTTGAAAGCAATCAACGGAACAATAATTTGTCTTTTTTTGTCTCGTAAATATCCTTGTTTAGAAACTTGAGTCCATCTTTCTGGTGAAGCATAAATACAAGGAACTTTAACCTTTTCTTCATTTACTTCTACATCGGGTTTAATTACTTCATTGAAGTAATACATAACTGCTGAATCCATATCCATAATACCTACGGATAAATTCTTTACATCGTCTTTAGCACCCGCTGAATTACGACTAATCTTTTCTCCACGATTAAATATTTTTCTCTGACTTCTTGGTATTGGTTTACTTCTTGCCATAATATTACTTATTAATTATATCCTCTAATCTTTTACCAGTTTGCTCTCTGATAATAATTTTTTTAGGTGTGTAGTATTTTTGTGTTGTATTTTTATTATTAAAATGTTCTGGTAAAATATATCCATTCAACACAACATTAAATTTTGTTTTAATTATTTTTTCACCATCAAGTTCTGTGGAATCCTCAAAACTACTTGTTTCACTTCTAAATCTCATTTTACCCGGTTCACCCCAGTATGCTCCGTCCGAATAATTAATTTTTTCTATAATTTTATTCATTTGGTCTATATATGAAGTCCAAACAACAAATTCGTATGTTAACTTAACATAATCCGGCATAACAACATTATAAAACTCTTTTCCTGGATTTGTTTTTTGTAAAACATCAAACTTATCAAATCTGTTATGGTTTGTATTTTTTTTCTCAAATGAATAAAATAAACTTGGATTATTTGCATCTAACTTGTCAATAGACATATTTGTATTTTTTTCCATAGATGTTCTTTGAAAAACAATCAAAGGAACTATAATCTGTCTTTTTTTATCTCTTAGATATCCGTGTTTAGATATTTGATTCCATTTTTCATTTGAACCATAAATACACGGGACATCAACTACTTCTTCATTAACCTTTACTTTTGGTTTAATCACATTATTGAAGTAGTACATAATAGCACTATCCATATCCATTAAACCAATGGATAAATTTTTTACATCATCTTTTACTGCAGGTGAATTACGACTTATTTTTTCTGCACGATTAAAAGATAATTTTTCGTTTCTTGGAACCGGTTTACCTCTTACCATTAGAAACCTCTATATTCTTCTAAGTTTGTGGTTGGCATTCTTGTTAAATGAGCCTGTACCACTATTGAATGAGATTTTGTTGGGTCTCCACCTACTAATTGGTTTTCGTTATAGTTTTTAATTTCAAAATAACCTTCGTTCCATTTTAGAATATCACCGATATCTGGTCGTATATCTGATTCCACTAAGTATGCTCTTTGAAATGCAAATGATACATTTTGTCTGTTATCTGCACCAAACTCATCATAATTAAAGTCAAAGTCCTCAGCATTGACAATACACGGAAGTTTTACACCTTGTTTGTAAGTTTTACCTTGTGAAGCTTCACCATACATATTTGTTTCTGTATCATATACTGAAGTTCTGTAAAGAATTACAAACTGGTCTATAATCCCGCAATCGTCTTTATTTGGTTCACCTAAAAGTTCTCTATTAAACTTTTCTATGGTTGCCAAATCTTTTGTTCCATAATATCTTTGTGGCATTTGTTTATCCTATATAGATTGGGTATGGCACCTTTTTCAAGGTTTCTTGTTGTGAGTCTTGTTCTTCTTTTTGAGCTTCCAACAATGCCTTACGACTGGTTTGTTCTAAATTTTCTCTCAATTGTTCTATTAATTGTTCTTTTTCTGCAGTCGCTTCTGCTCTTAAAGTATCTCCGTCAAGTGAAACCTCTGCATTTGGAATTGGAATACTACCATACTTGGAACGAATAATTCCTAATAACTCTTTTGATAATGCTAAACAATATTTTCTAATCCATTGTTTACCAACATCGTTAATGTTACAATAAGTCATAAAATCATAATTAACATTTGAGTAATCTGATACTACTCCTAATGAACCACTATAACGAGTTTTCAATGGATTATCTCTATCATCTGTTTTTATGTAATCAATCCAAACTGAACCCGATTGAGTTGGAACTGGGAATATTCTTAAATTATTATTTTGAATATCAAAAGAGTAAGCTGATTTTCTAATCTGGTCATTGAACTCAATAGCTTGAACTCTCAGTAAGTCTGCATATATTGGTTGTAATACAAAAGTGATTGCTGGTGAATAACTACCGAATCCAAATCCGTCCAACATATTGTATGTTCCGAATCCTGTTGACGCATAAGGGTCAAAGTATCTTGATACTGCCGGTCTTGCTTCGTAATGAACTCGTTTAACTTCTATAGCAGATTGTTCTGAATCTGCAATTAATTCATTTAAATCATAAGTTTGACTACCTGAATTTACAGCGATTGAAGTTCTTTTGTATTCTACGGTTCCACCTACTCCGGCTTCTGAACCATAGTCTTCTGCTATGAATATATTTTCAGAAAGTCCTGATTTAACTCGTTTGTGTGTAAAGTTTGAACTTGTAGATTGTCCTTTTAAATGTAATAAATTATCACGAATGTTAAATTGATTGACTTGTGCTGAGTATTCAGAAATACTTTCTTCAAAACAAGCATAAAATTGTTGGTCTTGAAGTTCAATATCTATGATTGGATATCCTAATCTTCTTGCACACCAAGTTGCTACTTGTGGTGCTTCATTTTGAAATTCTGTATCACTGTCGTATAGTCCGAATGGTGTTTTACCATAAACACTCGAACCACTACCTGGCCATATCGGTTCTTGAGCCATTAAAATTCTCCTATTAATAGTCTATTTGTATACATTAATAAATATAACAAAATTAAGATTTATTCTTTAACTCGTTGATTTCTTTTTGTTGTTCTTCAACGATAGTTTTTAATTCTTTTACTGCTTCAATCAAAACAACTGATAATTTATCATAATCTACTGTTTTGTAAGTATTTCCGTCTAATAATCCCATTTCTTTTTCTTTTACGATTTCAGGTATAACTTTTTCTACTTCTTGTGCGATTACGCCGATGTCGTGTTGACCTTTTCGTTTTCCTTTTGTCCAATCAAATCTAACTCCTCGTAATTGAGATACTAAATCTAATGAATTATCAATCGTTATGATGTTTTGTTTTAATCTTTCATCAGAAGAAATTGATGCAAAAGCCACAACATCACCAGTAACTTCTAAGTCTTGATTGTTGTTTAATCTCATCTTTGGACTATGACTTGATAATGTTCCTGATACCGTTCCAACAGCAAAATCTATGTGTGCTTGATTACTTCCGGCATCACTTACATAAATTAATGCATTGTAACTAGCACCTGAGTTCATAAATCCAATACCTCTATCATTGCCGTTGTTGGTAGTTTGAATGGTAAACATCGCTCTTGAACCTGCGTCTTCAATGTGTAAAGTACTTGTTGGGTCAGTTTTTACACCAACGTTTCCACCAAAATTAGCAGTATTAGCACTTCTATCAAATACTAAATGATTAAAACTTCCATCCCAAAATGAAAAATCTTCACTTCCACCACCAGTTAATCCAAATCTCCAAAGTTCTGCACCGCTTTCGTTTGCTAATTGTATTTGACTTCTACCACTTGATGAATTTCTTTCAATTTTTAAATATTGAGCATCACCATTCATTTTGATATCTAATATTCCATTTCCTTCAGGTGTTCCGTTGATACCAACTCTACCATCGTCATCAATCATAAATCTTTGAGTCATTGTAATAGCAGTATCGATAGTACCGAATTGAGCAGTAGCATTAAAGAACTTTAATTCATTGTCCATATATAATGCACCTCTTGTAAAGTTTCCATTATCTGCACTATTAATAAATGCTTCATCTGTTGTTGTGCTTGGTTTTACACCATATCCCCATACATTTGCACCTGCAGAATAAGACATACCCCAAGTATTTAAATAATCTTTATTAGCATCTCCATAACCAATAGCATAAGCAATAGCACCATTAGTTTGTGAAGGATTAGATACTATACCTGGTGAAGTAGCATCTTCACATTGGACATATAGTCTTTCATAGGGAACTGTTGCTCCTATGCCGACATACCCATTTGTTCCATCTATGTATAATTTAGCTTGTGCTTTATATTCTGCTTGTCCACCACTTGCATCATATCCTACTTGCCAAGAAGCATTATTAGCTTGATATGGATTTCCTACAAACCATTCTCCAGCAAAGTCTTCATCAGTATGAAATATACCATTACCTCTACCTTCATATCCTTGCATCCTTTGGTGTACAGTAAAAGAAGGTGCAGCACCATTATCTATGGCAACTAAATGTAATCCCGTAGCACTTCCTTGTGTATTAACTTTTATACCAGTACCAGAAGCATTATCTATTACTAAACTACCTCTACCATTTGGGTCTTCGTCATCAATATATAGAGCATAATCTCCTGCTCCTCTTGCTTCATCTGCATTAATGAATAATCCGTGATTTGCATTACCAGATGTATCGATTTCAAATGTATGAGCAGTATCACCTCCGTTTGGCCCTACCTTGATACCTCCTGATGAGTTTATTCTCATTCTTTCAGAAGTATCAGTAGAAAAAGTCATAGCATCATTAGCATGTTCATATTGAATCATACCTCTCCAAGAGTCATTTGCACCTCTACCATCTGCAAAAGATAAAACTCCTACACCAGATGTTCCGTCGGAATAAATCATTGCACCAGTGTAACCTGATACACTTGGTCCACCAATAATAACCTGATGTGCTGAGTTAGCGATAGCACCGGTTCCCGATTCTCCAAATTCTGCAATAGCTGCACTACCATTAGATGTTGTTGTATATTGTACTTGTAACTTACTTGTAGGATTGGTTTCTCCTATGCCGACATTACCTGTGGTATCTTTAATAACAAATCTTGTTGCTACACCACTTTCATCAATAATAAAATCTCCATTTAAAGCGTATAAATCATAAGTATTTGTAGTAGTGATTAACTTATTGTAAGCACCATAACCTGCTGCTGTTGATTCTGTTCTAAATACTGCACTACCATTAGCATAATTTCTTATACCACCATTGACATCTAACTTGTGTGCAGGTGATACAACTCCTATACCGACATTGCCTGATGAGTCTATTCTCATTCTTTCTGTTAATGAAGGCGAACTATAACTTTCTACATTAGTATAAAATGCTAATCTTCCACCTGCTTCACTATCTTGACTTGCAGTACCATCTCCCACAACACCAATTCTTGCTTGTGGTGTAGACAATCTTGTATTACTATCCCAAATATGAAAATCTATATCAGCAGTAGAACTTGCACCTTGGTCGCCATTAGGGTCATCTGATTTAATAACTAAAACTGTATTTTGTGCAGCACCTGCATCATTAGATATTTCTAATTTAGCACCAGGTGATGTAGTGCCGATACCGACATTTTGAGAATCATCTATTCTCATAGCTTCAGAACCACTTGTGGTGAATGCCATATAATTTGTAGAATGATTATATTCTATAATACCTTCATCTTGATTTTGTGGGTCTCCAAATTCAATTTTACCCGCATTATTATTCGGAACAAGTAAAGTAAATCGTGCAGTTGTGTTGTTTTCAACCAATAATTGTGAATTACTTGTTGTGATACTTCCTGCACCAGCGTTTCTAACGTGTAGATTTGCTTCTGGATTAGTTTCTCCTATGCCGACAAATCCTGATGAAGATATTTGCATTCTGATTGCATCACTTGTTCTGATGATGAAGTCTCCGTCATCTGCATTACCGATTTGAACTCTATTGGAATCGTCATTGTATAAATCAATAAAAGTATATGTACTATCAGTATTGAATCTTGCTGCAACATTTGATGATGTGGTTGCATCGACATGCAATGTATTTTGTGGAGCAGTATTTCCTATTCCGATACCGAGTCCATTAACTCTTACACTACCTGGTGCATAAATATTATTAGATGTTCTGCTAAATCTTATAACTTCAGTACCTGAAGCACTATTGTTATGTCTGTATAATCTAAAATCATTATTAGTAAGTCCATCATAAACCCATCTCATACCATAAGCTAAACCATCATTTTCCACGAAGAAATGTTCAATAACACCATTATCATTCGTAGTATTGGTAACTCTTAATAAATGTCCTTCTATTTTTGGATTTGCAATATCACCACTTGAAAATACATTTAGTTCATTTTCTACTGATAATTTGTATCCAGGATTTGTGGTGCCGATTCCAACATCACCTGAAGAATTAATGGTAAGTGCATCTGAACCACCAACAGCACTTCCTGTTGCAATGTTAAAACTATTACCACTATCGTCTAATCCTACTGAAAAGTACTGATTACCTTGGTCTCTAAATGTAATTTGTGGGTCACCACTTACTGCGTGAATATATGTTTCGGCATAAGGTGATGATACTCCGACATCTCTAATGAATGATGCTATTTTTGCACCATTACTACCACCAGTTACTTTAAAAGCAACTGCATTATCATCTTCGTTCAAGTGTAATAAGGTATCGGGTGAATTTGTGCCGATTCCAACATTTCCATCTTCTGCAATATTTAATGCTTGAATTTCACTAGCACTTGAATCATAATGTCCTAATGTTAGAACATTATCCACAACTGAACCAATAAATCCAGCATATTGTAATGCACCTGCTGCTTCACTATTTGCATAATGTCTAAATAATAAAATTTTATCCTGACTTGTTTCTCCATTAATATAAACAGTTGTTGCCTCTGCTGATTCTGTATTGATGTCTAAATGTCCTAATGGCGATGTGGTGCCAATTCCGACTTTACCATCACTACCTCTTACAAACATATCATCATTAAGATTTATATCTACGTCTCCGCCGTCTCCAAGTTTTACATAATCTTGTGTGCCATCTTCATATAAGTCTAATAATGTTTCTCCACCTGCTGCCATTCTTACTCTATCTGTATCAAATTTCAAATATGTGTTATCATCACCATTGTGATATAAGACAGCATTCATACCAATATCACCTTCAACATCGAGTTCATAAGTTGGTGAGTCGGTGCCGATACCGACAAGACCTGATGAATTTATTCTCATTCTTTGAGTCAATGCACCACCAGTAGATGTATAAAAATCTAAATGACCGGCTCTACCAGCTTCACTACCATTTGTTAAATATGAAACAATTTTAGCGACCGGTGTAATTCCTGCTTGACTATGGCCAAATATTAAAGATGGCCCACTTCCGGCAGATGATAATGTATTTCTAATTTCTAATGTAGGGTTGTTAGTACTTCCAACCATCACATCACCCGTGACATCTAACTTAATACTTGCACTTGGTTCAGTGCCAATTCCGACATTTTGAGAAGCATCTACTGCTACTGCAAAAGTCCCTGCTGTAGATATTCCTAATTTATTATCTGCAATTCTATATAATCCAGTATCACTATCATTTACTCTTAATGCAGGACTTGCTGCTGTTCCTGATAAACTTGATTGTAGTCCTGTGGAATCAATTCTTGCAATTTCAGTAGTATCTACGGATACACTACTTGTAACATTTCCTGCTAATTCAAATGCCATATATTCGCCACCTGAACTATCAGTATTTACTTCTATTCTACCTGAGTTACCATTTTGTTCAGGAATTTTACCAGTATGATTAAATGTTACATTAGAGTTACCACCACCATCATTAATAGTTAAACCAATAGCACCACTACCTACTCCTGCTTCTATATGCGATGTTGCTTGGATTCTTGCATTCTCACCTATTGGTGTAACACCTACTCCTAATGAACTATTTTGTATAAATGTACCTGTTTCTAAGATTTTTAATCTATTTGCACTACCTATTTGAAATTGTTGTGATGTATCCTGATTAAATTCAGCAGTCTCTTTATCCATATCTAAAATAATACTTGCAGTATCTAAGTCATTGGCAGTAGTAGGTCTTGCTCTTACTTGAAAATCACCAGTACCATTATTTGTGTTGTCAATTAAAATATTGACATTGTTTACACCTGCTAAAGTAACTTGGTTTGTAACACTTGAATCTGAATCATCATCAAGAGTTAATCTATTACTTCCATTACTACTATGCTTTAATACTCCACTAAGAGTTTGGTCACCAGTTACTGCTAATGTGCTTCCATCAAAAGTAAGATTAGATTCTGCTTGAATTGCACTTGTTCCATTACCAGTTAATAATGTGTTTGATGTAAAAGTAGTTGCTCCGGTTCCACCTCGTGCTACTGATAAAGTTCCTGATGTTCCCGCAACAATCGGTAGACTTGTAGCATCGGATAAATCAAATGCTGGTGTCGTATCGGAACCACCCAACGAAACACTTACTCCACCATAATTAACTGATGAATTCGTAAGTGATGAATTACCAATGTTGGATAGAGTATTATTACTTGCGTTAATTGTTTTGTTGGTTAAGGTATCGGTTGAACTAATGGTTACTAAATTGACTTCACTATCTTTTAATCCACCAATCCATCTATCTTCACTGATGTCCCATAATAATGAACCTGTTTCTGCGGTTGAGGCGTCATTTACATAAAGTCCTCCATCTCCTGCGGCTGAACCAGCATTCAATGTTAAAATTCTATCTCCAAGACTAACTTCTGTTGAATCTATGGTAGTGGTTGTTCCTTGAACATCTAAATTACCAGCTACGGTTAGATTACCTTCTAAAATATCAACACCACCATCTTTATTGACTCTCATAATGTTATTATCGGATTCATCTCTAATGGTTAAATTACCTACATTTAATTCTATTATGTTTTGATTGGTTGTGTGATGAATTTGTAAATCATCTGAATTACCTAAACTTAAAATCTTACCATCACCTAATTGTAAACTTGTTCCGTCAATAGTGAAGTTTGCTTCTGCATTTTGTCCGTCAGTTCCGGTTGCGGTTAAAATTCTATTATTACTACCATTAGACATAAAGTCCGATACATCAACACTAAATTCTCCACTTGATAAATCTAAACCTGTTCCTGCTGTGAAACTACCTGATATATCGGATGCGATTTGTGCCGAACTTGATACAATATTATCTCCTGTGGTTCTCAATACCGTAGCATCTACTGCTAATGTTCTGTTTGAGGCTATTGTTCCACCACCCGATAATCCGTCTCCAGCACTAATCGATACTGAAGTATGGTCAATGTGTTCATTTGAAACGAAGTTTGTAGTAGCATCGTGGTCTACTTGTGTGGAACTACTGATTAAAGTATTGGATAATTCAGATTCTGCAGTTGTCAATCTTGTGGATATACTCGCACTTGGTTGAGTAAATGAACCTGATATATCAGTAGAAATTTGTGCTGAACTCGAAACAACATTATCTCCGGTTGTTCTTAAAACGGTATTATCTACTTCAATATCATCAGCATTTGCAGTAATTCCGTCTCCACCAACTACATTTAAAGTTACTCCTCCTGATGAACCTCCACCGGTTAATCCGTTTCCAGCAGTTACGGAAGTTATGTTTCCTGTTTCATTACTTGATATTCTACTTGCTAATGAAGAACTAACCTCTGTAAATGAACCAGATATATCAGTAGCTATTTGTGCACTACCACTAAGAACATTGTCTCCTGTGGTTCTCAATACAGTATTGTCTACTGCAAAACTTCTATTTGTACTGATATCTCCACCACCTGATAGTCCGTCTCCTGCGGTTAAAGTTACACTTGTGTGGTCGATGTGTTCATTTGCTACAAAACCAGATGTTGAATCGTGAACAACATCAGAACTTGCTAATGTTATTGTTCTATTTGTTGTAATATTTCCACCACCGCTTAAAATTCCACCTGCTGATATTGAAACAGCACTATGGTCTATATGCTCGTTTGCTACAAAGTTTGTAGTAGTGTCGTGGTCTACTTGACCTGATGAACTTACCAGTGTATTAGATAATTCAGATTCTGCTGTTGTTAATCTTGTTGAAATACTCGCACTTGGTTCTACGAATGACCCCGATATGTCAGTAGATATTTGAGCACTACTACTGATTAAAGTATTTCCTAATTCACTTTCAGCTGCGGTTATACGAGTAGAAAAACTACCGCTATCGGTTTGTAAATTACTGATATCAGTTTCATTTGTAGTAACTCTTGAACTAAATGAACCACTATCTGTTTGTAAATTATCAATATTAGTTTGTTCAGTAGACAAATCAGATTCTAAGGTTGTAACTCTTGTTGAAAAACTTGAACTTGGTTCAATAAATGAACCAGAAATATCTGTTGATATTTGTGCCGATGAACTTATTAAAGTGTTTCCTAATTCGGACTCGGCTGTTGTTAATCTTGTGGATATAGAAGAACTCGCTGCTGTAAATGAACCACTAATATCTGTTGATATTTGTGCTGAACTCGTTACTACGTTATCACCCGTAGTTCTCAATACACTACTATCTACGGCAAAACTTCTATTTGTTGTAATGTCTCCACCACCACTTAAACCATCTCCTGCTGTTAAAGTTACTCCACTATGGTCTATGTGTTCGTTTGCTACGAAGTTTGTAGTTGCGTCGTGGTCTACTTGTGTGGAACCACTAATGAGAGTATTACCAAGTTCAGTTTCTGCTGTAGTAATTCTTGTTGAAAAACTTGAGCTGGCAGCTGTGAAAGAACCACTAATATCACTTGATATTTGAGCTGAACTTGATAATGCTCCGTTAAATGTTCCATAAAAATTTGGTGCTCTAAAATCTACACTTGATGTAATTGATGTATTTGAATGTCTATATCTTAAATTTGCAACATCCCCACCTAATCCGAAGTCTATACCGGCTTCGTCTAATTGAGCAGAAGTTGTACTACCGCTACCAATTGTAATGTTTTTATCTCCAATGTTTAGAGTTGCGGAATCAATAGATGTGGTTGTTCCTGATACATCTAAATTACCACCAATATTTACATTACCGGTTGTCGTTACACTTCCAAAGTTTACATTATCGGTTGTACCGACATCTTGCCCGATTGAAATCTCACCAGATGATATTGTTACACCTGTTCCTGCTGTGAAACTACCTGATATATCATCTGCGATTTGTGCCGAACTACTAACTAAAGTGTTGGATAATTCTGTTTCAGCAGTTGTAATACGAGTTGAAAAACTTGAACTTGGTTCAATAAATGAACCAGAAATATCTGTTGATATTTGTGCCGAACTACTAATCAAGGTGTTAGACAATTCAGTTTCAGCTGTGGTTATACGAGTAGAAAAACTACCACTATCTGTTTGTAAATTAGTAATGTTGGTTTCGTCTGTGGTTAAACGAGTTGATAAAGAACCACTTAAATTTGTAAAAGAACCACTAATATCTGATGATATTTGGGCACTACTACTGATTAAAGTATTACTTAGTTCTGATTCTACTGTGGATAATCTTGTTGAAATACTCGCACTTGGTGAGGTAAATGAACCACTGATGTCAGATGATATTTGTGCTGAACCACTAACTAATCCAGTAGGTAATTGTTCACTTCCACTTATGATTCCTGTTCCACTGGTTGAAAATGACTCCGAAACAAATCCTAATTGAGTTATTTGTGTAGAACCACTAATTAATGTATTGGATAATTCTGTTTCTGCTGTAGTTAATCTTGTGGATATACTTGCACTTGGTTCAATAAATGAACCTGATATATCAGTAGATATTTGTGCTGAACTTGATATTAAAGTATTATCAAGTTCTGATTCTGCTGTGGTTAATCTTGTGGAAAAACTTCCACTATCAGTTTGTAAATTTGTAATATTAGATTCATCAGTTGTCAATCTTGTGGATAAACTACTACTTAGTGAATTTGTTGAACCGCTAATGTCTGATGAGATTTGTTCTGATGATGAAAGTGCACCTTGAAATATTCCAGTAAATACTGAACCCGTAATTGATGTTGCTTCTGAAAAGTCAACATTAGAACTCGATACCGTAAAAGAACCAGTTACCGAAGTATCTGACCTAATTTCTCCACCTGTAAAAAATGCACTACCGGATGGTCCTGCAATTCCTTGAGGCCCTTGTGCTCCAGTTGGGCCTTCTGGTCCAAGTGGTCCTTGAGAACCGGTTGGTCCCGCAATTCCCTGTGGTCCTTGTATACCTTGTGGTCCTAATGCCGTAACATTAACAACTGATGTAGTTCTTTCAGATGATACCGATACACTATTTACTGATTGTTTATTTATCGTAACTTGTTTAGTTTCTGTACTGGTCGTTACATTGTTTTGTGAACTTGGTGTAATGTTTACAGCCGTATTTTCAGATGGTGTCAATACACTATTTGATATACTATTATCTGATTGTGTATTTACAGTAACTTTTTTAGTATCTGTATTTATCGTTACATTGTTTCTTGAATCAGTCGTTGTAGTTACATTTTTATTTGAGTCTGGTGTAATTTTTACAGCCATTTTTTAATCTCCTAATAACTACCTTTAGTAACTTCTTTGAATAAGTTAACGCTTCCTTCTAATAATCGTTCAACTGTTGCACAATGTCCACTACCTGAAACAAGTTCTAAGTCATAAACTGCATCAGTAAATGATAATGTTGATGACGAAACGTGTGATATGTAAACTCCAATACTACCAGATGATAATGGTTTTGATGCACTTAGTCCACCAGAACCACTCATATTTAGTCCCGTTCCACACGGACCAAGACTTGATGATAGTGTTAGATATTTTACATCAGAACCTGCAGATGGTCTAATATCCATTCTAGCATTATATCCTGATAAATCTATTGGATTATCATTTGAATCTGTATAAGTGATTTCAAAATCTACCGTTGTTCCTTGTTCGATTGAAAAGTTGTATTTACCTGCTGCCATAGTAATCCTTTATTGTTATAGATGTATTTTATCAATAATAAATATCAGCTTATCATTTTTTAAGAAAAAAAGACTTGACTTTTTGATTTTTTATCCGTATATTAATGTATAAGAATTAAACTCATTGGTTTATCTTTCGGTGAAAAACCCCTGATTGGTCGAATCGGGGGTTTTGTTTATTGTGAAGTTTTAGAAATAAATCGCCCGTATTTATCTTTTTTCAAATTACTGAAAAAAATACTTGACTTTTTGATTTTTTCTTTTTATATTATAATGTAATAATAATGGTTAAAGGTGGAAACTTAATATAGAAATGAAAAACCCCCAAATTAATGGGGGTTTTTCTTATCATTTGTCAATTAGTTTTAATTAAGAATTAATCTCTATTAAACGTAATTTACATCTGCTACTATGACTTTACCATAGAATTCCGGTCTGACCATCTTCTTAGCGTATCTTGTCATTACCCCTTTACGTGGTGTAAAGTTTTTCGGGTCGTAAACAAGTGGTGTCATAATTAACGGAACATATGGTGCATAAACCGCTCCAGTTTCAAGGAAGTTTTGTCCTCTGAAACCTACAAGGATTTGGTTTTCAAGCATGTATGGGTTTTTGTAAACAGTGTATCTGTTGTTAATTGCCCCTACTTTTTGTACACCCATAGCAAATTGATTTGCTGATGCGTCACCGTCTGCTGATGTTGCGTATCCAGGAATTGACTCTAAGATTGTTGCAGTCTCAGGACTTACAACGATGAAGTTAGCTCCACCTCTTAGTGTTTTCTGATGAATAGCATTACTTACTGACTGGATTTTGTTTCCAAGTGTTTGGAACCAAGTACCTTTAGTGTATGCACTTGCATTAGCTGATGATTCTTCAAATACTGATGTAGCTGAATTGAATTCATAGCCTGGTCTTGCTGACCATCTTTCTGTTTTAGCTGAAGCACCACTCATCAACATATCAAGAATTTCTAAGTCAATTTCCATTGAAATGTACTCACTTAATAGTGATGTTAGTTCTGCTTCTGCGTCAACTGAATGATATGCATTTAAGTCTTGAGCAAGTTCTGGAGTCCAGACTGCTTTTAACTTACGAGTTTTCGCGATTATCGGAATACTCTTTAGTGCGATATCTAATTCAGGAATGTCGATATCAGTTTCTGGGTTAGCATCGATATCTCCTGATGTTGCTTCAAAATCACCACGTGTGTAGTTATTAGCTGGCACTTTGTGGAATTTAACTGCAACATTACCTGCTGGTGCGTCGCCAGAGTTTTTCTTTACGATAAATGTAAGTTCAGTTTGTGCTGCATTTAACTTTGTGTATGCTGGGAAGAACTCATCAAAGTCTACACTTGAACCTGAAAGTTCAAAAGCTCTTACACCATCTGGGTCGAACCCTGAAATTGTTCCTGTTCCAACAACAATTTTTAGTAATCCGTCATTTGCGTCTGCACCAGTTACAACTGATGCACTTAGGTTTGGTTCAAAGTCAACATCTGACCAAGAAACTGAACCTGTTGCAAATTTAGTATCACTTGCTGCAGTATCTATATCTACAGCTGTCCCTGTTGTGTCGTTAATGGAGTAACCGAATTTACCGGCTCCGTATAAACCACCTGATGCATCACCTGAACCTGATGTATTTCCGTATACATCTGAGTTCTCTACGTGATTACCAGTTTGGGCTGTTCCATATTTGAAGTCAAGGTAGAAGATAAGACCTGAAGGTAAGTTCATTGGTTGAACTGACACAAAGTCTTGAGCTGCTAACTCACCAAAAATTCTACGAACTAATGGTAAAGCTACACCGCTCCACTCTTCTGAATTTTGACCACCTGTTACGGAAGATTCTTGAATAAGCTGTGAAGCTTGGTTTTCAAGAAGTACTGCCATTCCGTGTCTTTTAGTTTCGTCTTCAAGACCTTCTAATAGACCTGTTGGTTCCCATTTTGACACTAATTGACGAGTTTGTTCTAAAAGTTGTTTTTGTGGATTATATCCGTCCATCAACTTTTCGATTGAATTTAATTTACTCATTTTTTTAGTCTCCTAATTTATATACTTTAAAGTATATTTGCTAATTTCTTGAATCTTGCTTTTAATTCTTGTCCTTCTGACAATACCTCTTTTACTGGTTTTGTAGAACGAACTGGTTTAGAAGCTGAACCTTTTTTCACTGACTCACTAATTCTTGTTGAAGGTCTTTTAAATGATTCCGCTAATGTAGCGTAAACCAATTTAACTTCTCTTAGATTTTTAGTTCTGTCAAATGTTTCAACAACTTTTAATTTCTGGTTGTTGTTAAGTCCAAATGCTCTAAATAGTTTGTTTGAGAACAATAATTTTGCATTCAAGAGATTAACTTCGTTTAATTTATCTCTCATAAACTGAACTACATCTCTTGTTTCTTTTAGTTCAGCTTGAAGCTCTTCAACTTTGTCTGCTTCTTCTTCAGCGTCTTCTTCTTCAGTAAGTGCTCTAAGAACTTCATCTAAGTCAAGGTCAGATTCTTCAGCGTCTTCCTCTTCTTTAACAACCTGATGGTCGCCAAGTTCGGTTCCTGCTTTTTTGTCTGAACCTTCACCTTCTGGTCCTTGTCCTACTGATGATGAATCGTTAGCTTTATCAGATACTTTGTTGTCAGATTTTCCGATTTCTGAAGATACGTCGTTTTCGTCAACTTTTTCTTCTTCATCTTTATCTTCTACTTCCTCGATGTCGTCTTCGTCATCAAGGTCTTTTTCTAATTCAGCTAATACTGATTCAAGGTCAAGGTCGTCTTCTTCTTCAGCATCTTCTGTTTCTTCAACTGAATCTTCTTCTTCTGCATCTTCTGATTCCTCTACTGAGTCTTCTTCTTCTGCATCTTCTGTTTCTTCAACTGAATCTTCTTCTTCTGCATCTTCTTCATCCATTTCTTCTGATTCTTCAGCGTCCATTTCTTCCGCATCTCTCATTTCTTCCGCATCTCTCATTTCTTCTGCGTCTTCCATTTCTTCTGCGTCTTCCATTTCTTCTGCGTCTCTCATTTCTTCTGCGTCCATTTCTTCTTCAGGTGCCATTTCTGACTCTTCTGCGTCTTCCATTTCTTCAGCGTCTTCCATTTCTGATTGGATTTTTTTAGACAACATTGACTGCAAACGTGGTGTGAATGCTTCTTCAAGTGCTATTTTAGCGTTCTCTAATGCTGTTTCTCTAACGGCTTTAGCATCCGCAATAGCTTCTCTTAGTAAATCATCCATTGTTATTTCTCCGTTTGGATTCAATATAGTTATTTGGAACTATAATATAGTTTTATTGATTTACACTATATGAATGTATGAATAATACGATAGTGTATTTAGTTTCGTATATATAAATATAACAAAACCAAAAAATATCACACAAAGTGTGTATTTATTTTAATCTTCTTGATTTTTTAATTTTTCGTATTTGGTTCGTAGTTTAGCTTTATTTTTTTGTTCTCTTTTCAATGCCGATGGCTTTTTATAAAAAGAACGCTCTTTTAATTCAAACATCATACCTGAGTCTTTAACTTTTCGTTTGAATATTTTAAGTGCTTGTTCTACGGATTGCCCTTTACGAATCTCTACTTTTAACAACCTTTACTCTCTTTCTTTATCTTATTTTTTGTACTAATCTTAACAATTCTTTTAAATCATCGATTTCATCACTACCAAGTCTATCACTATATTTTACCATACCTTGTATGTGTTTAATGATTTTATTCTTAATTGATGAATTGTTTTCAGTTAATAGTGATTGTAATTTAATCATTTTTTATCCCATAAATCCTAATAAGTCGTCTAATTTTCTTAATGCTTTTTGATTACCACCTATTGCAGCAACAACCATTAAATGGTATCTTCTACCACCTGCTTCTATAACATCTATCAAATCGTCTGCTTCAACCTCGTAGTCTTTTAGAAACTTAACAACATCATTTATATTTTTACCAATTTTTTTTGCTAACTTTTCAGTATCTCTAAACTTTGGTTTAAACGAGTCATTTATTTCTTGTTCTTGCTTTAATCTGTATGCTCTTTTGGTATCTTCAAGTGTTGGTAATGGTTCACCAAACTTTCTGTCCCACACTCTTGTTTCTTTTAATAGTTTTTTAAGTTTCATTATTTTTTTGAATTTTTGTAAGCTTCGTGTGCTCTGGTTAATAAATATATTAAGTCGTGGTGTGTATCTGCTTGGTGTTGTTTTTTAACTGACCTTTCTAAATACTTTACCGCATCTTTTAACATTATTACATCTTTTCTCAACATATTATATCCCATAGGTGAAATCTGGTCTCTTTTGTCAGTTGTACTGAATGAATAAGAAGCTTCTTTTACTTTCTTTTTCTTTGCCTTCATTGCTTTTTCAGCTGCTGCTAATCTTGCATTTGCGTCATCTGCTGCCGCTGACATTTTCTTATCTATATCACGAGCAGAACCTGGTTTTGCTGGTCTACCACTACCTGGTCCACCTTCTTTTATTCTACCTTCAGCTTTTGCTTTGTAGTTTTTATCCACATAGTTGAAAAACTTTTTCTTTTCTTCATCAGAACCTAATTCGTCTGGTGATGATACACCAAATTTTTTCATTGCTGATTGGAAGAATTCTTCGTAATCACCTTCTTTAATTGTATCACCATATTCTTCTTTATCTTTTTCTTCACTTTCTGGAATATCATAATAACGATTTAAAATCATACCCATATCTTCATACAAACTGGCTAATCTTTGTTGAACTGATGATGCTTCTTCTGCGATTTTTGAGAATGCTTTTGAGTGGTTGGTTAGTTCTTTCATATTACGACTAACTGTAACTTTATCAAACCAATCTTCTGTTTCTTGTAATGTATGAGAAGCTGCCATTTCTGCGATTGATGATAATCTTTTTGCAGTTTCTTTTAAAGTTTGTTGTTGATAAAGTGATTTACCAATTTGATTATAATTTCTCAATGCTTCTGATACTTGTTTAGAAGTAATTTTTTGTGTTGGTGTTTCACCATACTTTTCTTTTACGATTTGTGATAAAGAACCATATCCTGCATTAATAGCTGGTGTAGAAACTATTCCACCGACTACTGAAAAGTTTTCTTTGATTAATTTTTTTAACTTTGCCATTTTATATTCTCCTTGTTAATAAATATAAGTTAATTCTTTTTTCGTCTATTGTATTTGTTAAATCTATCTCTTACATCATAGTATAATCTGGACAATACTTCTCTTTTAGAATTACTTGCGTCTCTAATATTACCTGTACTGATAGCTTTTGATAAGTCCATCTTGTCATACTTGTTATTTTTTAAGTCTGATGTAAAAATACTTACTGCTCGGTTTTGAGCTTTTCCAATTTCTTTAGCTGCTTTGTTCACTGCTTCTTGTGAAAGCTTCATTGCTTCCGGATTAGACCATTTAATATTACCACTAATGTTTGGTGATTCTTTTAAATGTTGTCTTGTAATATTTTTTACATCTAATCCAAATTCTACTACTCGTCTTTTGTATGACATTTGAAGTTCGTTTGCTGACTTTCTCATACCTTCTTTGTTGAGTAGTTTGACAAGTCTTGTAACTTCTTCTTTGATGTATTCTAAATTAGTTTCAATACCACGAGCTGCTGCTTCAAACTCTCGTTTGTCTTTTGGGTTCATTTCCTCTTGTAATATGGATTTTAATTTAATCATTATCTATATAGTGAATCTTTATCAAAATATTTTAATAATCTACTTAATTCTTTAAGTGATTTACTATCACCTTTCATCGCCTTAACAATTTCTTCTCCACGCTCTTTTCTTTCTTTATTATCGTCAGCTAAGTCAAGATAATTGTATAATTGACCAGAATGAAATTTTTTATTTTTATTGAGAAATCTTTCAATATCACGAACTGGTTTACGAATCATTTTTGATACATAAGTTAAGTTGTTTTCCTTTAATAGTGGTGTTAATTTAATCATTATCTAAAATTACCTGACATAATTTGAAGTGTGTATCTTTGGACATCTTTTGCATATCCTTCAACTTCACTTCTGGTAAAGTCTGCCGTTCCGTATTTAACTTTGTCTTGTTTTTCTTGTTCTAATGCACCTAAGTAATATCCATAATATCTATACAATTGACTTAGGTCATCACCTACTGCTGATGCTAATGCATAAGCATCTGATTCTTGTGTAGCAGTTCTTCTATTGGATTGAAATCCGTCAATAATTTTTTTGATGTTACCCGTTGCTTTTTTACCACCAAGTGCTGCGTCAATAATTTCTTGACAAAAGTTTGCTGCTTTCTTAACTTTTTCTGCTAATTTCTTAGGGTCGTTAAGTCTTTTCTTCAACAACTCGTCAAAATAAGATTGATTAATTCTTCTAAATTCATCATTGGTTGCGAACTTACTTGCACCGAATTGAGCTGCTTGTCTCATTTGTCGTTTCACACCAGCTCCCATATAAGGTTGGTCTTCTGCTAAATTAATATGATGAAATTTAATTCCTGGTATTTTCATTACTGATGATAATGATTGATATCCTAATTCACTAATACCGAAAGTTTTATTTCTTCTTGGATAAGGTAAATCTCTTGGTCCAGCATCTACGGTTGCAACTCTACCTTTACTATATCCACCACGAGTTAGTTTTTTACCTGTTACGGTTTGAACTCTTGTTGCTGGTTCGTAGTCGTGTGTCCACCACATTGGTTTTCCGTCTTTCAACACTAATACTGCTGTAAATTTTCTTAATTTAAAGTTATCACTTGACCAATATCCTTTTTTACCTTTGGTCGGAACTGTAACATCTTTATCGACATATGCAATCTCAATACCTTTTTTCTTTGGTTTAGTGTTGGTTTCGATTTCACTATCTGTGATTTTATCCCATTCAATCCCAAGTTTTGCTCCCCACATAAAGAATTGTGTTTCTAATCCTTGCCAATGGTTTGTTAATGCTCTAAGTTTACCTGCTGCGAACTTTTCAGTTATTAGAGTTTTAGGTTTAACTTTATTTTCATTTAAAATGTCTTTTAACTTAATCATTATATAAAACTCCTTCTACCTTTTGATTCACCTTTACGATAAGATGTATTTTGTTTAAACAATTTAACCACTCTATCCATATCTTCTGGGTTTTTTGTTTCAATCCCTACATATGATGCGTAATTCTTTTCTGGTTTTCTTCTTCCTTCATCTCGGTATTGGCCTGTTATTGGATTATTACCTGTGATAATAATAATATCTTTGTTTCTCCAATAAAAACTTTTTCCGTCTGACCAACTTACTCCTGTTGATGAACCTTTTGCTACCATTGGAATACCTAATGCTTTTAAAAATCTTTTAAAGCCACCTGGTTTGAAATCTGTTAAATCGAATCCGTGTTGTGCTCCGTCTTTAAATATTTTTAATGATTCATTTAAACGAAAGTCTTTCCAAGTATCGTTCATTTTCATTATTTGTTTTTTATCCATTATATATCCTATTATTTCATCATTTTAAA
>Ga0222715_10001431_pt1 | contig 22690 bp, 37 predicted proteins | sample C33_9DmetaG_FD_165056 | JGI IMG/M metagenome (GOLD analysis project Ga0222715, IMG submission 165056) | Estuarine water microbial communities from San Francisco Bay, California, United States - C33_9D | ecosystem: Environmental > Aquatic > Marine > Unclassified | place: USA: California...
TACCGGCTACGGTGATGCTGGTGTTACTTTAGATCCAGAAACTGCTAGTTATTTAGACACCCTTATGTGGAATGCAGTTAAAGAACTTGGTTTTCTTGATTACCATACTGACAGTGAAAGTGAGTTTTACCGTATGTCAGAGGGTGCAGAAAACTTTTTTAATAACGCCAGAGAGCTTCTTTCGGATATCCAACCTGAAAATCGTATTGATGTTTCCTCAGTACCAACTATTGAAGGACAATCTGTCCCAGGATTAGAACGCACTAAAGGGCGTAAGGCAGGACCCGTATCTCAAAAATCTAAGCTAGATGAAAATCTTGTTATTGAAAACAAAACTAAAAATAACCTTGGGCGTATGCCACTACGCATTGTAGAAGACCGTTATAACTTTGCTATGCAGGTGGTTGCCTCTGTAATTCAAGTAGCAGAAGATGGTAAAACAATTACTGGATTAGCTGGACAATCAGACCGTGGGTTCTTTTCTACAGAACCTTGGGCAGCAATGATTGGGCTTGATGAGAAGAAATGGGCTAAAGCTTATAGCCGTGCGCTTAAAACACACAATGGCGATACTGCTATGGCAACTGAACAAGCAGACAGAGTAGTTCGTAGGGAAGCTAAAAAGATTTTCCAGACAATGCTAGACGGTGATGCTAAAGACGGTAAAGTATTTTATAATAAATGGTTTCATGCTTCGTCTGTAGGTCGTTATTTTGTTCGTAACACAATTCTTAACTATCAAGATAGTAAACTAGTAAGAAATTTTGTAGGTAGTGCTAAACGGTTTCCATTAAACCTTAACAGTACTGCAGATACAAGCTCAAAGGTTTTATCTAATTGGAAATATATTATTGGAAAGAACCTACTCAAGCCAAGCGAAACAGGGCTTACAGATAGAACAGGTGCTGCAGTAAAAACCGAAGACATGACTTGGAATGCAGTACAACGAGCTACTGAGCGAATTATTAATGATCCTAACAACCCTATTTACCAGAAATGGTACAAGACAGGCGCAAGACTTCGGACTATTAAAGATAGTGACTTTACAAATACTGAAGCATTAAACGAGTTAGTTGGCCCCGATTTCTTAGAGGACTTCCAAGATCCTGCAGAATGGGGTTATAAACTACAATCATTAATTGACTTTGCAAATTATGTAGATGCAAAAAAGAAAGCTAAGGCAGATCCAAGAGGCATCGTTGTATTTGAACCACAAGCACAAACCCAGCATGATGGTAAACAAAATGGTATTGCTATTCAAGCAATGCAATTAGGTGATATCGACTTGCTAGCCTCGATAGGTGCAATTTATAATACCGAAGAAGGCACTGTTATCCCAGAGGGAGATATTCGTAAACGCTATATGGATATGATGCCTATGGCAATCAAGAAAACATTTGCTAACAGTCCAGAAAAAGTAGATTTTTGGAATACGGTATTAAATGAAATTAATCAGCATGAAGACCGGAAAGCAATTACTCGTTTAATATCACGTACTCCGCTAATGGAAGTGTCTTATGGTAAAGACCCTTCTTTCAACCATGATACAGTTATTGATTTTAAAAATGGTAAATACGGAACAATTTTAGAAACTGCTAAAAATCTTAGTGATGTAATTGATTATTCTGATGTTAATCAAATGGTTGAAGACTTTAATAGCCTAATTAAATCAACATTAATTGATTCAATTCCAATGACGCATCAAAAAACATTGCAAGATATGGGAATGTTATGGTCAATGATGGGTAAGGTCCCTACTTATAAGGGACCATTAGGCACTAATATTTTCTTAGGCTCTACTGAATGGACAGACACTGGTCGGGTAGTACCTATACCAACACCACAAGGAACTGTATTTAAACAAGTACAAGTAAGCCAGCCAACAGGTAGTGCTAGATCTAAAAGTAAAAAGATATTAAATAGAGAAGAAAGTGAATGGCAAAAGGCACCACCTTCTAGGTTCGGTCAAGAAGTTGCTAATCAATTACCTGTTATTTCTATACAACAGATTGATGCAGCTATTATGGCTAAAACAATTAATGATATCAATGATGGGCGTAAAGAACCGTTATTTATGTTGCCAGTTCATGATGCTATTATTACTGACGCATCTAGCGTAGACCAATACCATGCTAGGATTAATAAAAACTTTGTTGAAGTAAATAAACGTTATAACTTAGCAAACAATATTCTTAATGGCTATAATGAAGCTAAATCTGTATTTCAAAATACTATCAATCCAAATGGAACGTATTTAGTATCAGGAGAAAGTTCATATCGCTCAATGCATACCTATCTTTTACAAAAATTAGATCAGCTAGAAAAGAAGAAAGGGAATATAGTAGCGCCAATTACAGGTCGAAGAGGCCCACCAAAAGGAAAGCTAGAACAGTTTATTAATGCAGTTAAAACGGCAGGTTGGGCAGAAGAAGGGGCAAACTTAAGTGGTAAACAATTATTAACCGTATTTAAAGTAATTGAGAACTATGAAAAAATAAATACACGATTTAATACTTGGAAAAATAATTCTGAAATCGGTAAACGTAATGCACTGAAAGAGTTAGCAGAACTCATTTACCAATATAATTAGGAGGACAAATTATATGAAAAAGAGTTATAATAGACTAGCATTGCAAGGCGTAGACATTGATGACATGGAGTTTATTAAGGAGTTTAACCTTAATCCACAGTTAGCTTATACACCAGAAATCAATGATGCACTTTTAAATACGATGTATGATAAAAATATTCGTTCGTATATCAATACAGGTATGCCAATGGCTGAAGCTAAGTCAAAGGCAGGGCGTCTTCGTGCGCAAGCTAAAAAAGATATTCAAGAACTAATGTAATAAAAATAAAAATACCCCACAGGGAATCCGTAATGGAAACCTTGTGGGGTTTTTTTATTTAACAAAAGAAGTAAGTAGAATCAGCAACATCTTTAATAGATAGCTTACCGATAGTAGGTACGACTCCTTCGAAGCCCTTACCAAAGGGTATTGTATCATAGAAGTTTTCTTTGTCGTAGATACTAACAAACTTTTGTCTTGTCTTGACCATAAGATCTTCTACGTTACCAGCGTGAGCGCTGTATGAGTCATGCACAGCAGCGAAATCGCCTTCCCAATCTGCTATAACAAGAGCCATATGACTAGCATCCATACTATGCACAAAGTTAGGGCTGATACCGCACATAAAGCCTCTACGATCAGGGATGTCTGTATGTTCCCTAATAACGTGCTTGAAGCGGATCTCTCCGTTAGGCGTATTGAAGCCATAACAGTCTACTTTAACAGGTCTAGTGCGATAACATTCGTATATCACAGGAAAGCCTGAAGGAGTAGTCCATTCGATCCCCTTGCCTCGATCAGTACCATACTGCTTATACCAGTTAGTAATCTCTTGATCAGCTAACCGCTGCAGATACTTCATAGTATCTAAAGGACCGGGGCAAACTTCCTGGATAGCCCTAATAACTTGACTACTTAGCTCATCGCAATCCCAAGTAGAGATGTTGTAGTCATTAGTAAAGCCGTATTGATAACAGTCGCTATACATAGACTCAGACATTTTCTTTTGACCACAGCTATAAGCACGAGTCATGGCTGCACGTTTAGCAATGCCTTTACGGATATGCTTCATTGGGATTTGTCTTTCCTCAAACCATTCGGGCATCCTGTCGCATAGCCGTTTAGCTATTTGTACATAGAAGTCGTTCTGGATTTCAGTAGGAACAAGCCCAACTAGCTTACCTGTTAGTGAATCTTTAGACATAGCGCCTAAGTGTTGCCAGCCGTTATTAGCACCGTCTATGGGGATTGGAAGTCGAGTATAGTAGTCCCCATCCGTAGTACTGTAGCGGTACCACTCGATGCAACATGCTAAGAAAGAGATAGCTTTCTCGGCCTCTTCTGCAATCATTCGCATTTCACCCATCTCAATAATAACTTCAATGTTCTCCTGAGTCCACTGAGCGCGATCCTCTAGAGTCATTTTGTCTACTGAAATAGTATCTAAGTTTTCTTCTTCGAGTACAGAACGGTAGTCACCTGTAGTCCACTCAGGAATTTCATCAATACTATATGACTGATTAAAACAACAAGCAGTATGAACAGCTAACCAGAAGCTAGCAGACTCATCAAAGCGTTTACCTTCATCAAACAGGAGTTGTCCTCTTGCAATGTCGGCACCCTGAAAGTTAAAGAAGGGTTCACTATAGTATAATCGCCCACGGTAGTCTGCATCAATATAGAAACTAAATGACTCACCTAGCCACTTGTCTGCAATAGCCATTACTTCTTTTATCTCTCGATTCTTAGAAGCCTGACGCTGATACAGCTTAATGTTTTCTTCTTTATCTTCACCATCAAATGTTTCGTTTTTAACAAACATAAACATATTTTCTTTAATGGCTTGGTTAACTTCAGTGTTAACTCGATACCGTGTAGACTGTAGTCTATCAATTGCCTTTACAAAAGGTGCATTAATATACTTCATAAACAGGTGTTCTTTAGACTTATCCCAAGTTTTAATTACAGCCCTACCATTATCCTGAAATAGTTTACTAATAGGTGGGATTGGATCTGCGCTCATACAAGTAGTTTTGCCAGCTACTACTTCCATCTCACCCCATTTATCGGTGGCATGGATTGTAACTGGCTTACGGCTCTTCATGTGTCCTACCGATATAGTAAGATAGCCGCACATAACAAAGCCTTCAATGATAAGATCACCAACACGAACATGGTCTCTAAAGTTAACGTTGTTACTGTCCCAGCCTTCAACAATATACTTGCCGATAGCCATTGAAGCTTGTGTAATAGGGGTTTCACCTTCTACTTTACTACGCTTAAAACAACGTTGGATAAACTTACGTCCGTAGATAATCATATCTTCGATTAGGAAGTCGAGCATATCAACACCATCAGTGTCGATCATACGCATAAGTTGTAGGCTGCGTCTAGGCTTAACACCTATGTTATCGCTGCGGATTCTCTCTAGTAGATAGTTCCGTATATCTTCCATCGTCCTCTTTCTTCCATACATCTAAGCCCCAAGCTGGAGCGGGTGGATTGTAAAGTACTTGTTGTGAACAAGTTATAGGGTCATAGTTAGGTTGTACTGCAATCAGTAGTTCATATTTATCTTTAGGAAACATTTCCTCTACTTGACTGCGATCTTCAGGATTACATCGGACCCAAGCAACATAATCGGGTAAAGTCTCTATTCTTTGGTAATAGATTTGCATACCCTTATCATACCTTTCTCATTAAGAATTTTAAATCCTTCTAGATCTTTCTCATACGCTTTATCAACGACAACTTCGCTGATACCAGATTGGAGGATAAGCTTAGTGCACTCGATACAAGGTGAGAGCGTAGTGTACAATGTGGCACCCAATCCAGCACCGCTATTACGAGCAAGCTTACAGATTGCATTAGCTTCAGCATGAATAACAGTAGATAAAGTGATACCCGTTTCAGGGTGTTTACAGTTATTGTCAAAGCCGCTTGGAGTACCGTTCCAGCCCATTGAAATAATGTTTCCATCTTTAACGATGACTGCACCAACTTGCGTGTCGCTGTCGTAAGACATTTGAGCAACTCGCTTAGCGATGTCCATATAGAGTGTATCATATCGTTCTTCCTTTATTGTCATGGTAATAAAACCTTTGTAGTTATCGACCTTGTCCTCGATATTTTTTACGTCCTGCATATTTTTTTCCTGTGAAGGTTCGCTGCTTGCGTGGTTTAAGAAGACTAGCTTTCTTCGTCATGATTTTCATCCTCTACTCTGAATGTTATATGGTTGTTATCGTAGTGCCAGTCAATAGGTTCAGTACCCCTTGATCTAAGACTATTTAATAGCTTAATAATGTCTTGACTAGGGGATATACTCTTGTTTCGTATAAATACTATTGATCTCATTTGATAATGTCTCTATTTTATTTGCCCTCATTATAGCCTGACTACGAAACTTATTACGTTCCGTAGTAAGACTTTCAATGATTTCTTTTGCATGAGCAAGTTCTTGTTGTAATAAACCTATTTGATGATATAAAGCAGTCTCGCTCATGGTAGCACCTCAAAGTCAATGTTGTTGTTATTATACTCTAACCGCGTAGTCTCATGGTTGTATTTAACCGAACCCGCTGGTCCTGTCTTACCAGAAAAGCGGCTCTTGAGTACGATGAACTCAATAGTATTTCTAACTTCTTCATTTTCATTAGCCATATCTCTAGAGAACCCGATAATATCGAAAGAGATTTGCTTGATGGATCCAGAGCCTTTGATATCATCCATGCTAGGTAACTTACCTTGCTCGAATGTGGTACCGCCGCCCTGTACTTTCCGTAGATGAGATATAACTCCAAGCCAGATGTCATGCTTCTTAGTAATCTTAAGTAGGTCTGACATAACCTTGTCGATAGCCTCATTACCAGAGTAACCTTCTGCGCCCTCTGATACTGCAATCGTAATGTGATCGAGAATAAGATACTTACAACCCATAAGAGCCATATACTCAATCTTATCAATGAGTGACTCATCACCAACAGAACCTTGGTGATCAAGTAATACAAGACGTTCACTACCAAACACCTCCTTTGATGCTGCTTCCTGTATATCGAGTGGTACATCGAACTCTTGCAGGTTTTGTTTAAGTTTCATTTGAATAAACTTCTCTGCGGTATCGCCAATACTCTCTTCAAGAGAGATCATACCTACCTTATAACTAGTTTTATCTAATAAGTCAAGTACAATTTCTTTAATGACAGTACTTTTTCCGCTGCCAGTACCCGAAGTAAACAAGGTTATTTCACCGAAGCGCATACCCTTAGTCTTCTCATTGATACCGTCTAAGCAATCTGGATAAGGAACTGATTCAGTAGCTTGCCGAGATAGGTATTGTTCCCATACAGGTTCATGGCCTACCACAATACCCGCTGGACTATAGGGTTGTGCATCCCATACAGCACGCATAACACCGTCTTTACCTGCAGCTATGTATAACTCACAGGGATCTTTAGCTACGGTACCTAAAGAAGCTATCTTTACTTTATCGATACCGATAATATTAGCAGCATCTTTAATAGCTTTCTGTCCTGCAGCATCATTGTCAAAGAATAGAACAACTTCCTCAAAGGATCTAATCCATGTCCGAGCATGAAGAAGACTCTTGAGGTTAGAAGCACTTGCTACCGAGATGACAGGATAGATTTTATTATAGTGGTCATACGAAGCTTGCGCGACCGCCATCGCATCGAACTCGCCTTCAGTGATGACAAGTCTCTTTCCTCCCGCATGAAAAGCGTGAACGCCGAAAGGCCAAACATCTTTAAAGTCTCCTACTGTCTTGAATTGTTTAGGTAGTGTTCTTGTTTTGTAGGCAATGGGGTGATGTGTATCCGCATAGTAAGGATAGTTATAAGCAATAATGTTGCGGTCACTATCATAGTTAACACGAACACCGTAGTGTTCTGCAATAGTCTTAGTTATTCTACGGTCTTGTACACCACGACAATCGCCGAGGTTTGCTTCAAATAGCTCAAGGCTAGGTGTGTTAGTATCAAGAGGCATTTCCTCTTCCTTTCCGATTTCTTTTTCATAGTGGTTACATACATAGCAGTAACCGTGTCCATCATCGTATACAGCAAAGCCATCGCTTGAAGGACAAGCGGGACAAGCTGTCTTACCTATTTCTTTACTTTCCGTATATTCTATCTTCTTTGGCATATCGAGCTTCCTTCCTTCGGTTTCTAGCTCTATCTGACTTTATAATCTTTTCAGCTTTCTGCTGCTTGTTATTGAATAGATCGATTAGATCTTCATCCCAATCTTCTTCAGTTACCTCTGCACGTTCATTAGGAATAACCTTATACTTTCTAATGTCATTGTGGTAGGGGTTGCGAATAGTCTTTGGCGATTTCAATTTGTCTCTCCATATCCTTCATTGCGGGTTTAAACCTAATTTCATGCACCCATTTATTATACCACTCATCAGAGCATAGGGCATGTGTGATCATAATCATATAGGCTTCCATATAACTAAGATCACCTTTCATTGGGCAAGAGAACAAGATATTGAAAGTAAAGTTCTCTTTACCTGCTTTAGTTATTTCTTCGTTAAGTTCTGAGGAAGAACTAGTATAGCCCTTCCAGCTAGTATGCAATGTTTTAACGCCGATATAGCGTCTATCATTACGTTTATCCGTGATGATATAAAGAAAGCCATGATGTGATTCATCAAAGACCTCTGGATTAAGAATAGTCCAATGACTTTCTACTTCAATGTGACCACGAGGATCGTCAGCAATCGTTGGTGTCTTACCTTGATAAAAGAAAACAGTGATTGGACCTTTAAATCCCTTCTTTAGTTTAAAGCGTTTCTTATTTCTACGCTTACACCGTATTTCACCGTGTTCTTTTGTGATAATGCCACACCAGTCGTTATTATCGAACTGAGTAACACGCTCAACCTGTACGTTATGCCAACGTTCATGGTTGTTAAATCGAGAAGTAGTCATTATGACTCCTTAAAATATGAATACCGTTTGCTGTTTCTAATAGCTTTTCTTTCCAGTCAACTCGACCGTATTTAGCTCTGTATGCAGCAAGTACTCTCTGTTTACGTCTACCTAGCGGTACACCCTTAAGCATCTTCTCTGCTTTCTTTGGTCCGATCTTAGGTAGCCCTGGAAGGTTATCGGTTGGATCACCCTTCAACATTTGAGTCCAATAAAACAGATCAGCTGCGTCAACATCAATCTCATAGAAGGTCTCCTTATGAGGGTTGTAATGTTTCCCCGGAATACAATCAAGATCCTTATCGATATGTACTATAGTAAAGTCTACGTTGAGTGATGCACACTCAGTAGCTTTAATACGTACCATGTCGTCAGCCTCCATACCATCTGAAGGTATAGCTAAGCCTTCCTCGACAATACGCTCCATTAGTGGACGAAAGAACTTAGCATCATCCGGTGGATCCTTACGATTAGCCTTATAGTTAGGGCAAAGCTTATAGCGAAAGTTATCTTTACCTCCGCAATAAGCAACGTGTTCATCAGCCCAGACTGGTGTTATCCAGTTCTGATTTATTAAATGTTTATAATTACTTAACGCTGATTCGACAGACTCTTGCTGCCATGCTGCCTGATAGATGCAGCTGTCAGTGTCTACTATAGCTAACATTATGCGTGTCCTTTCTCTTCCCAGTAGTGATTGAAAGCATCTACTACTACTTCAGTGAATTCAGAGTCATCTAATAGTGGTAGATACTGTTTATACTCAGACATCTCTGATACAAAGTCTTCTACGTTTTCACAACCAGATACGGTTTGATTTGCCATATACCAGAAGTATTCTTCAAGTCCTATAAGGTGATCTTTCATCTTACCCATAACGTTTCCTTTCTAATGAACGTCTGCGTAGCAGCTACCGATGACACCATCGCCATCCATACACTGCACATTGAATTGTTTAGGTGCTTCTTTAAATGACTCAACACAGATTTCTAATACTCTAGCTGCGTCACTTTCTTTAGCAACCCATGCCATCTCATCGTGATAGAAGATAACCGGATATGCATCCAAGCCTTCTTCTCGTATCTTATGCATGGCATAACCAACAGCTGCCTTACAAGTGATAGCCTCTGCTGATTGTAGTAGATAGTTTAAAGCCTGATGAGCAGAACCAACATACACACGGCGACCATCAAGGCCAGGAATAAATGCATTACCATAACCGTGGTTAGTCTGCTGATATATCTGATCCAGCTTCGATTTGAGCTTTCCAAGTCCAGGAATTGCTGATTGGTATTTCTTCTTGGAAGCATCCCCTGACGTAGCATTCGGCTTACCTGTAAGAATAGTACCGAGCTTCTTACCACCGCCACCAAAAAGATAAGCGTAAAGCCACCTTTTAGCAGCACCACGATCACATCCCAGAATGTTGGCGTTATAGGAATGAATGTCACCACTTGTAACCTCCTTGGTGAAGGCATCGTCACCTATGTAGTGACACAATGCTCTCATTTGATTACCGGCTGAGTCAGCACCCACTACTTTGTATCCGTCCTCACAGATAAAGAGACTACGCATCTCTTTACCCCATGCAGCGTCAACACTAGGTAGGTTAGTAATTACTTCGTGTCTGGCTCGATAGGTTGGCGTACCGATAACCCACATTCGTCCATGTAGCCTGTTGCCCTTAGACGTTGCAATCCAGCCTTCGAGTATAGACCGTCTCGATCGCGTCGTGTAGTATCGATCGATATCTTTGCCGACCTCACCGAGTAAAGCAAGTGACGTTGATGTGAGTTTCGGGCTGACCTTATGAAACTCGTATCCGACCTTCTTGTAGTTCCAATCATCGGGTTTCCAGCCTATTGTATACAGCCATTCCTTAACCTCTTCCATGTTGCTTAGAGTTACTTGTGTAACGTAGCTACGCTGAAATTCTTTCTCAGGCGGCCACTCCATTTCGTCTGGTTCTTCTCCGTCAAGATACTCAGTGAGTAATCGCTTAGTCACTGCAGTAAACTTACCGGCCTTCGTATACTTAGCTTTCTTAGGTTGTTTGTCTACCATGATAGTCATTTCAGGTAGTTGAGGGTGAATCCGTGATTCAATCTCTGATAGCTCGCTAGACATTTCTTTAAGCAGTCTACCAGCTGAATCAAGATCAAACAACCAACCATTCATTCTTACTCTAGCTTCGAATACAGCTGCATCATGCTCTGCCCTCATACCGTTAGCCAGCATAGGCTTAGTCGAGACTTGATCTTTGAACTCATCGAGTAATAGTTCATACACTCGTGTGTTAAGTTCAACGTCTCTTACACAATACGTAAGCATCTCTTCACTAAACTCAGACCAGTTATCGAACTCTAGTTTGTTGTAACCAAGGTGTTCACCCCAGCCACCAAGACCATGCTTATGTGGTCTCTTATAGTTCAATACCTGACTCATAATCCAGGTGTCATATGTCTTTTTACTAAGTAAATCAACACCATATAACCCTTCGAGTACAGCTAAGTCATAACCAATAATGTTATGACCTATCAATGCTTCTGCATTCATTAGGAAAGCAAGACCAGACTCGATATCATCTGGTCTCCACTTATAGATTTTCTTTGTGTCAACGTCTTGAGCTACAATGCACCAAACTTTAGTTGCTTCAATGCCATCGGTCTCAATATCAAACGTTAGTTTCATCAGTATCCTTTCCGTTTGCACATACAGGACATACAAACTCTTTTTCTTTATAATCAAAGACGCCGCCCCAGTGTTCGTTATAACACTTAGAACATATGATAACGTCTTTGGTTCTACCCGTAAAATACTTGGGTACTTTGTCATCCATTGGGCGACTGCCTCTCCCTATAAGGGTGTTTATCCAGTTAATCAAAGAGATCTCCTTGTAATTCGTCATAGTCCACTGGCAGTATCATGTACTGATAGCGTGACTCGTTAGCGTAATGCTCTTGGATTACTCGAAAAGCTTCGGCTTCAGACTGATAATCGTCTTGCCATATGAGTTTGTATACTGCATATCTAATCCCCATCATCATCTGTTTCCATAGCTATTATAATAACACGACCACTGATTATGCCAGAACACCATGCACTGACATACATTAGTAGTGTAAACGGTGAAGCGAGCCAATCAGACATCGCCATTTAACACTATCTTAGTGTCCTCATACGGTGCTACTGTACGCCGATAGAATTCCATCTGCGCCCCTGCTAAGGCACCCATAATGTCATTCATATCTTGGTAGTTCTCAGGTCCGATATGTTTGATAGCTAGCGCAATGACATACTGTAGCTCGCCAGCACTCATCTTTCTACTTTCATTAAGATCTTCTAATGCTCGATCAACCCACATTAGTTCTCTACGATTTTGTTCTGATATATAAGGCATGTTGACTCCTTTCTAGAGTTCTCTTGCGTCTTCGTTCCAGTTACCGTCATTGAGAAGCCCCGCAACGTATTCAATTGAGGCATCGCTAATAGACCCCATTAGGTTATAGCATTCGGTGTATTCATTATACTGTAGGTTGAGGTCATCACACTTTACTTTAGACATGATATCATGGTATGTCTCAGTTGCAGCGTTAAGGCTCTTAGTGTATGTATCAAAACGTAAGTTCATTGTATTCTCCTCAGTAATAGTATGAGATTGCTTGTAGACAATCCTCAAGTTCAAAGTACTTCTCTGTGTAGATACTCTCATAGAAAGGATGTATCATATCATCTTCATTTGCCCACAAGATAATGATCTTGTTCTTCATGTGAGCAAACATTAGTTCCATAGCAGTGCCAGTGCCGCGACCACTATCACGGCGAATGTCCGCTAGTACGACAGTGCTATTAGCGATATCCTGCATATCCATTTTGAATATGCGTCTACAAGTTGATTGTACTGGTGTATGTAACTCACCAAGATATAATTCATCATGGAAAGATACCCTACGTGTTGGATCGAGTGAAGGAATGTCCATCGCTTCCAGCATCTTTTCGCTGTAAAGCCTCCATGACGTCATCCTCTTGGGTGAGCAGTCCTCCATTGGACCCGCTAGATATACAAAGTTTTTCATCACTATACCTTTCTTGTTCAATGATGTACTCTTTTAGTTCCTTCATTACACCCACTAGCTTAGTGTAATGGATGTGTTCGCTAGGTGTTATGCCGTCTTGTCTGACGGCGACCACAGACCAATAGTCAATTGCAGTCTGTAGCGCACTAATCGTTGGTTGTAGACTCTCTCTTAACAATGTACTTAACCTCCTTTGTATTGAATAGGTAGCTATGTAATAGTTCATACTCGTCTTTATCAGCAAAGAACTTAACATGGTTATGAAAGTTCTTACACTGTATGTTATTCACATGACCGAGTGAGCATTCACCCCAGACTAGTTGATTAGTATCAGTGTTCAGTGGGCATGTTGTCATTACTTCCTTCCGCTTCCATTAGTAGACGCATAGTGGCTTGTATAGTCTCCATAAACTCAGCTTCAACTTCAGTATTACCGTCTTCAAATACCTCAATAACCTTTTCTTCCATAGCTTGAAAGCAAGTGTCTGAGAACTGTAGAAAGAATACATGATAGACTGTATCGTCCTTCATCATCTCTTTTAGTTTAAAGCCACCAATGTCCTTCCATAGCTGCACAATAGCAACCTCAAGAAAGAGTTGAGGGTCATCGTCTTGTTCAACAACAACCTCAAGCTCTTTTCGTTTAGGTTTAAAGTCTATTATATCAGCCATTAGAAGTCTGTTACGGTTTCTTCGGGTGCATTCTCATCACTACCAATAACGTCAAAGTCAGTAGCGCCGCTATTCTCATATATCTTAAGGTCAGTTACTTGTACCTTGCTGATAAGTGATGCGACACCTTTACGACCACCAACATCATACGGATACTGGAACAGCATTACGTTACCCATACTACCATTACCAATGTTACCACCATCGATAGGCTGTTTGTTGGCATCAACTACTTCAGGTGCTTTGTTACGCTCACCTTCTTTGTTGAGTGCTTTACGTTTTACATTGGCCTTATAGTAAGTACCATCGTCATCTGACTCTGTCTTGACAGGAAGATAATATTCATCCTTCCAAGCCTTAGCCTTTGCCTTATCACGGGTACGCATCTGAAGTTCCCATTGTAGTGTACCGAAAGGTTCTACTGGTTTAACTAGCTTAGCCCAATGCAGTTCTACTTCAGGGATAATCACTGTACGTTTCTCATTAATCATTTTCAATCTCCTCAATTCTTGTTGTTCGAATACCTGTAGCACCTTTCATAGCCTTAAACTCTCTAGTGGCTTCTTCAAGTGCTTCTATTTTGTTTGCTGCAGTGACGAACACAGTGTCCGTCACCCAGCCTTCACATCTCACTTCATACTTTCTCATTTGGTTCCTCATTCATAGCAATGAGATAGTTCAGATACCACTGAGCTTTCTTAAGCTCTTGTAGCTTGGCATCTTTCTTACCGTACCTCATTAGGTACTTGTACACTTGACCCATTAAGTGTGCCTCAGCACCTTCAAGGTCTCTTAACATGAACACCATCATGTCCATGTACTCATACCCAGGCAGTATTTCTTTATAGTGCTTGGGACTTACTGCGTTATGCTCTTCCATGTTAGTCCTTTCTTTCATGTAGGCTTCGTGTCTCATCGAGTGTCCTCTCCAGTACAGCTATAAGTCCTTCTTTGACTAGTAGCTGTATTGCTTCTTCACTGAGAGATAGCTCTACTAGTGCAGAACCATCTTTCATTTCTTGATAATCAGTTACCTCTATCATGCAGTTAACCGTAAGATACGTTCAGCATGTTTTAAGAAGTGTTTGCATCCTTTATCGTAGTAGATGACATCGTTAGTCATACCGTCACTGTTGAGAACTACTAGCTTTACTAGCTTACGTCTCATGTTGTAGATCCAAGCAGCACTAGGTGTCATATAGCACCTGATATCAGCACTGCTTTTAGCTGTTAGAATCTCATTAATAAGGTCATGTGTGATTACTGTTCTCTTAGTCATTGTCTTCTTCCTTTCTGTATCCTTCAAGGTAATAGTAAAATAATTCCCAGTTAATTCCTATGTTGCAGTCATGTCCATGAGCTACGTCATTAAGAATATCTTCTGCATCTTCATCAGTAATAGTTATACCCATATCTCCTGCTGCTTGATGTACGTCTTCAATATGCCATTCATCAACCAACACAGTTACACCGTCTACTGTTTCAATGTGTGCCATTCTCTATCCTTTCCAAGATATCTATGATGATCTCTAAGTCTAGCTTAGTGTCTTCATCGTTAGTACTCATTAGTAACATCTGTAGTCTTAGTAATGCTTCATTCATCGTGGTAGTATCCTAGCTTTAGCTGTAAGGATCTTCGTATAGAAGCCCTCATTGTAGAGCTTCATAGCTTCTTCTTCATCATAAGCAGAGACAAAGGTGTATTGAGTGTCCTCAATGACGTACTCAGTAGGATCCCAGCGAGTTTCCTCTACGGATCCTTCTAGTATACCTTCCTTTACTAAGGCTCTCCTTATCTCTGTGGGTAGATCTCCGACTATCTCATCGTAGTGACCCCAAGAGTTATTCTTAATAGCTTCTTCTATCTTGTTCTTATAGAAGTGATACATTGCAGGTGTTCTCTTAGTCATGCTTGGTTCCTTTCTATTGAACATATTGACGACTAATGACTATTTCTTCATGAGTATTGTCGTCATCTTTGTACTGTTTATTTATTAGTCGTACTTCGTCTTCTTTTTCGTGTAGTATTTCATAGTTTGGTTGCTCTGAGTTTTCATACGGTTCTCTCTTAGTAAGCCTGATAGCTTCAGTGAAGGCTTTAGCGTAGCAGCTGAAGAGACCTCGAATGTATAGGTGGTATTCACCTTTATGTTCCATCTCAGAGTATACTAGGAAGAAGGCTGGTTTAGTCTTATCCATCTTAAACTACTCCTTTAAGTATACTTATAGTATAGTAATCCACCCCCCCTATAAGGGTGTTTTATAGCAACTCCATAGTAGTCTCGTCTTCGATAAGATCCATATCGAACACTTCAAGGTCTAGGTAGAACAACATTCTGCTTTGTTCGTTAATAACAGAGACCTCAGCTTCAGCTCGTCTACCATCAAGCGATACGGTAATAGTGTCACTCTCAGTGTACTCCATGACTTCGAGTGCATGACGGATAGCTGCAGCGTCTCTAGTAGAGAGTGTTATGCTGTCACTGTCGTGTTCTTCAATGAGCCAGTTAGCAGAGCTTAAGGCATCGAATAGAAACTCTATAGAGAAGGTTTCTTCGTAGACCTCCCTACGTTGTACATTTACTTTTACTTCATTAGTTTTTACGTTTTTCCATGATACGATCATAGCAGTGTTCCTTTCATATGAACATTGAGAGTATAAGTATGGTGATACTCCAGATTAATAGTACGTAGGTTATTTTTAGTATCATTTAGGGTATCCTTTCGGTTCACATTCACGCACATTCACAAAGACACTCACAGGATTCCTCCACGTAAACCCCTAAAGTGTCACAAAAAGTAACAATCGTCATAAAAAGTGACACTTCGAGTATACTCCGAGCGCCCTCTGAGGGTAAGAGGTCTTGGTCTTTACTGGAAATGTTACTAAGAGTGTTACTAGGAGTGTCTTCTAGAGTGTTACTAAGAGTGTCTTCTAGAGTGTCACTGTTATAGACTCCGATAGATGCTAAAGAACCTGAAGAATAACACAAGGACTACTATGAGTCCGACAATAATAGCCATTTATGCCCCCGTAGTGCGCATTGAGAGTGCTCTCTCATCTTGTGCTTGTTCGTCTTCCCATTCGTCTAGTAGTATCTTTGCTAGTGGAAGATCAGAACGTGACTCAAGGTACGCTATGTATGGCATCTTAGAGTCTTCTGGGAGTTCTCCTACAGAGAGATGATGATTTAGAGCATCCTCACAGTTTACTCTAAGTTCACGTTCTTGTAGTTCTACTGAGATGTCTTGCATAAGTGCCTCCAATGCAGCTGAAGATGCATCCTTAATGTTAAGATTACGAATGTTCATTACTTTGTTCCTTTCGAGTACTGTTCGATACGCTTCTTGTTTTCTTCAACACGTATCTTGTTAGCTTCTTTTTCTGCCCATTCTTTAAGAGCAGTCGTTGCTTGTCCATTCCACATAATAAACTCCTTTTGTGGCTAGTTAGGATACAATTATCCTTTAGGATAGCACCCCTTAGAGTGCTACCCAGAAGGTGAATTGCTTAGAAGTCTGTTACTTCGTTAGTAACAACAACATCTCCAACGATATCGAAGTCAACTGAAGTAGTTGGCTCGTATGGAATGTGATTAACAATCTGAACAGCCATTAGAATAGTCTTAGTACCGTTATACGCTCGTGGTGAGGCATAGGTAAAGACAATAAGATTAGCTGTTGATCCATTACCAATTGGCTTATCAAATGGTTCTTTAGCCATATCCACTACACGGATGGTATTCTGCTTACCTTCTTTGTTCTTAGAAGGACGAGCAATATTCATGGCAAAGTTACCGTTAGGTAATTGACGGATCTTCCCGTAGCCCTTAAGCTCATCAATGCGTTCCTTACCAAACTCCAACTGAATGTCGAATTGTTCGGCACCGAATTGATTTGTCTCTGCCTTGTATACCTTAGCAAAGTTAACGGATACGTTACGGATGATTGTCTGTGTCATATTTATCTCCTATGGTTATGACAAATTGAGACATGAGTGTCTCCAAAGATAGTCCCTTTCGAGACTACCTTAAGCGCTACTCATTTTATTGATGGTAATCTGTATCACGTATGGCTGATTTAGATATTTCAGATACAGTATCCATTACTTTATATAGGAATTCGTTATTGCTAAACATTAGATTCAACGCATATTCCTTGATATAGCCTTCATCTAGATTAGATTCTAGTTTGTTTAGCTTATCCTTAAGTTGTTTGTTTTCTTCAAATAGCTCATTTATGTATCTTTGCATTTCATTATAGCTCATTTTTTGAATCTCCTTAGCCAACACTTAGCACACATCCACCAAGTGGTATAGTTAGTTACGTCTGATAACGAATCACAATAGTCACACTTTGGTCTCATTTAGTCCTCCTTTCAAAAAAAAAGGACGCCCGTGTGAAGGGAGAACACACGGACGCCAGTGGGAGGAAACTTAGTTCTTTATTGGAATAATAGTAACAGGCTTTGAGACCTCAAGCTTTGCTTCAAGGTCAGCTGCTTCTTGTAGAAGATCCATATCAATCTGCATAAAATCTTCATGTGTCTTAATATTAGAAAAGAGTTTTTCTTTTAACTCTTTTAACATATTGTCAAGTTCTTTTTGTATTTCATCATCCATGATATTATACTCCTAGCTTGTTAAAGAAATCATCTGTTGCAATCTTAGCTGCTTTCCGTGCATCTACTTCCCATGGTGCTGTGCTGTATGGTGTATTAGCTCTAACATACTCTTGGTCTTTCCATTTTGTTACAACACCAACATCTGCTTTAATGAAGGTATTCATAACCCCAGCATTCCACTGTGCAACATGACGCATTTCGTGGAATAGTGTATCTACTGCTTTGCGGAGATTCCCGTTGTAAGAAACCATGATAAGGTAATCCTTTGCATCTTTATCTATTGGCTTAGCCCAACCCATTGTAGTACCTTCATCTTCTTCTTCAGCATGTGGCATAAAGTTGATATCAAGTCCTACATCATCAGTTAGACGAAGACGCTTAAGCCCATACTCAATTGCTGCCATGAAGACACTATGCTCATACCCTGGTAACTTAGTATGATCAAAGACACATACATCAGCCGAAACATTTAGTACGTTAACTACATTAGCCTCTACTTCAACAAACCACTTATCAGCCGACCAACCACCAAAGGACTTAAACACAACAACACACGCAGAATCTGCAAACGCCACAAGGGACTCTAATAACCCAGCAGAAAAGAACTTACAGCGACGAGTCAGACCGTCACCACAAATCGCAACCAGAACGCCGTCAACAACAGAAACAGAACGAACAACGGTAGGCAGGGAAACAGAACAAGCCACAGCAACCTCCACAGCAGCAAAGACGGGAAAGCGCCCGACACGCACAGAGAAACAGGGGGACCCGAAAGCAAACGGGGGAACCCAAACCACACGCACATCTTTTTTAGACACAAAGAAAAACCATTAGTACCACTTTGTACCTAAACACCCCCTTATAGGAGATATTTAGAGGACAACTAAATGAACAATAAACGTAAACTGGAACTTCTCAAAGAAGCCAAACGTAGAGAAAAGCTAGGGGCATACGAAAAAGATTTCGCCCTCTTTTCAAAAGAACAAATTAGGATTATTACAAAGAATGCTTCACAAGGTTTCGTTCCGTTTGAGTTTAACGAGGCTCAGTCTATCGTAAATGGTAAGATTGAAGAACAGCTAGAGGCTACCGGAAAGGTACGCGCAATTATTCTAAAAGCACGCCAACAGGGTATTAGTACCTACTGCGCTGCTAGAGTATTCTGGAAGACATTCTTCACTCCCTACACTAGGTCAGTTGTGATGGCGCATGATAGCGCTACCAGTGATGCTCTCTTTAATATGTCGAGAAACATTATCGATAACATGGAGGAGCCACCCGCGCTAAACAAGTCTAATGCCAAAGAGATTCTATTTGAACATAACAAAAGTGGTTACAGGCTCTACACAGCGGGTGCTAAAGAAGCAGGACGAGGAACTACCCCTACGATTGCCCACCTCTCGGAAGTCGGGTTCTGGCAATTTGACGAACAAATCCTAGCAGGACTCTTCCAGGGAATCTCTCAGGAAGATGGTACTGAAGTACTGTTAGAAAGTACAGCTAATGGAGCCAGTGGAGAGTTCTATCGGTTATACCAGGGGGCTATGAAAGGTGAGAATGAATACATTCCTATTTTCTTACCTTGGTTTATTACAGATGAATATCGTAGGAAGGCACCAGAAGACTTAGAGTTAACAGTAGAAGAATCAGAACTAGTAGAGAAGTATGAACTAGATAACGACCAGCTCTACTGGAGAAGGCTAAAGATAGCAGAGTCAGGGGAGCGAAAGTTCCGTCAAGAGTACCCTGCTAGTCCTGAAGAGGCCTTTCTTGTCTCAGGTAACAGTGTTTTTGACCAAGAGGTTATTAACAGTATACAAGTTATTGCTCCTGACTACGTTAGAGAGTTCGACGAGAAGAGTAGTTACTTCGAGGATGCTAAAGAAGGACACTTGGAGATATGGGTACCCCCTTCATTCGAAGGTAGGTTTATTATTGGTGCTGATGTAGCACTTGGCGTAGGTCAAGACTACAGTACAGCAGTTATTCTTGATAAGGAGAGACGGGTCTGTGCGCTATTTAGAGATAACTTCACGGATCCTAGTAACTTTGGTGATATTCTATTCTATTTGGGTAGATACTACAACAATGCCTTACTAGCGGTAGAGAGTAATAGTCTAGGTATTGCTACGCTTAATCGACTTAAGCAGATGAACTATGTAAACCTATACTATCAGACTAAGGCTGCTAATCTTCTCAATGAAGAGGGTGGAAAACCTGGTTTCAGGACTACTGTTTCTACAAAACCTATGGTAATAGGAAACCTTAAACGGGCAATTGAGGAAGAAGACGTATGGATTCCCTCAGATGTTATGCTAGGGGAGTTAAGAACTTATGTCTCAGCAGAAAACGGGTCAACTAATGCCCTCCCTGGAAACTATGATGATACTGTTATGGCTCTTGCAATCGCATTTGAAGCCTATAGAACACACCAACATAGGTTAACTGATGATAATGTCTCGTGGAGAGATAAAGTAGGCCACTTAGTGGAGGAGAATACACAATGGCTATAAGAGGTGATGATAATCATCCAGGACTCAAGAACCTAGTGTCTATTAAAGACAGCGAGATGGCTGAAGAATGGCGCAAAAGGGGACTTGAGGTAAGACGAAAGAATAAAGAGAAGCGAGATTTAGCAAAACAAACTATTCTTGCTATGAAATCCCTTGGAGATGAGGCACCTGACGCTATGTCGGCACTAAACTACGTGCTAGTACAGGCGATGGAAGACGGGGATACAGATCAAATCATTAAAGTTGCCAGTATTCTAGCAGAATATCAGGCACCGAAGCTAAGTAGGCAAGATGTTACACAGACAAACCTAGATGCTTCAGACCTCACGGACGAAGAGTTACAAGCAGAGCTAGATCGGCTCACGCTTCAGTAATGGAAGTTTTGAAAAAACTGACACTATAAAAAACTACCATTGTCCTCACCTAGTCTGGGCCGCTAGGGGTAGGAGAGGCCCATTTTAATAAAGTTTAAAGGATTCACCTATAAGAAAAGAAACAAGAGGTATAGATCACCCATGAAGTGTGTTAAAGTATGTACGTTAGACGCCACAGGCAAATACTGTGTTGGGTGTGGTAGAACTCTTAAGCAAATAGAGGAGGCGGGAAAGAAATGACAATAGAAAAAGGTAATGAAACCTTCAGTGGTTACAATAAACCTAAAAGAACCCCTAGCCACCCTACCAAGTCTCATGCAGTTCTAGCCCGTAGTGGCGGCAAAGAAAAACTAATTAGATTTGGTTCTCAAGGTGTATCTGGAAGTCCAAAGAAACAAGGCGAAAGTGAAAGCTATCGTAAGCGTAGGCAGGGCTGGAAAGCTCGCCATGCAACAAATATTAAAAAAGGTCCAATGAGTGCAGCTTATTGGGCTAATAAGGTCAAGTGGTAAACCCAGGAGCGGTAAATGACACAAATAGGAAGATATCAACAGGTTAAGCCCATATCTTCGGCTAAGAAACCAACGGAACGCAAGGTTCCTCTTTCTCAGCCAGGATCTAAAGGCTATAGCCAAAAGACTATGGAAGGCAGTAAGCCTGTCTATAGTGGTACGGGTGGTAAACTATAATGGGATATCGTTATAAAGAAGCCGTATCGGATGAAGAACTAGTTAACATTATTGAGGCAGGAGTTCAGAGTTCTTCGGGGGATTGGTTAAACAGTTCAGATCTAACAAGGGAGAGACTTAAATCTACTTATGAGTATGCCGGAGTTGCAGCAGCACACCTAGCTCCTCAGGGCGTAAGTACTATTGTAGATACAAGTACTACTGAAGTAGTGGAGGCTTACACAGCCGTACTCTCCGACCTATTTTTGTCTAATAATAGAATCGCTAGGTTTATTCCTTACGATGACACTCCAGGGGCTTTTAAGGCCGCTAAGGATGCAGCTAACCTAGTTAACTACTGTATCTTTAAAAAGAATAAAGGATGGGAGATCTTACAGACTTGGATGAAGGCTTCTCTTCTTTGGAAGAACAGCGTTATTCGCTGGGACTACATCGAAGACTTTGATTACGTAATGGAAGAATATGAGGAAATCGATGAGGCTAAACTCGATGAGATTCTCTCAGATGAAAACATTGAGATTGTCAATGAGCTAACGCTCAATCCTACATCAGAGACTATTTCTTATATTGATGTACGACTACGCAAGAAGATCGATAAGAGCCGCATTAAGCTAGAAGTTATTCCACCTGAGTCTTTTAGAATTAGTAACGAAGCTAAAGACATTGAAGATGCCAACTTTGTTGGTCTACAATCAGAGATGACACGTTCAGATCTCCGTAAGTTCTACCCTGAGTGGGCAGCGGGATTAACAGAACAAGAGTGGCAATCTCTAGGAACTGACGAAGATTGGTTAGGTAGCGGTAACTACAGTGAAGACGTTGCTGCTAGAAAAGAAATTACTGGTCAGAGATACTGGCAGGGATACGAAGGTAAAAACACCTATCCTGCAGAAGCTAGCCGTGAAGTTACACTAACTGAGTCTTGGATTCGGGTAGATAGAGACGGAGACGGTATTGCAGAGCTTAAGCACTTCATTACCGTAGGGAATCATATTCTCTATGAAGAAGATGCTGAATATGTTCCACTAGCTAGTATCGTACCAATTGATATCCCACATGAATTCTTTGGTTTATCAATGGCAGACTTTACCCGGTCTTCTACTCTTGCTAGCACAGCAATCCTTCGTGGATTTGTAGAGAATACTTACCTAACTAACTATTCTCCAAAGCTAGCTGATCCAAACGTAGTAGACTTCAGTGCGCTACAAAACATGAAGC
>Ga0222715_10001432_pt1 | contig 22674 bp, 30 predicted proteins | sample C33_9DmetaG_FD_165056 | JGI IMG/M metagenome (GOLD analysis project Ga0222715, IMG submission 165056) | Estuarine water microbial communities from San Francisco Bay, California, United States - C33_9D | ecosystem: Environmental > Aquatic > Marine > Unclassified | place: USA: California...
ATATACTGTATTCTGGGGTGGGTAGGAGGGTTTGGAGCAAAACACGGTGTTTTGTGAGTATAAACTTTAAAAAAGTTTAAAAAAATATTTTATACATAATAAATGAACAAGGCGGACACATCTTTACAACTATACGAAAGGGTTCCAGATTTTAATGTAAAACATCGACCAGATTTTATTCCAAGAAGATACATATCTATTCAAGAGAAAGTTAACGCATCAAAAGAATACGAAATATATTACATGGATAAACTTATAAACGAGGGATGGTATAAATTAGAAAGAAATGAATTGATCTTAGACGAAAAACTGAAGGGTAGACATTTTAAATATCGTTTAAACGGAAGAGGTCTTTCAGAAGCACAATCGGGGACATTCAGAAGCGGAGGGATGATAATTGGAAAGAATAAAGAAAATAGTAATGAATATATTCTGTATAAAGCCTATAATGGATGTATATTTCCACTACAGATTTCTGATGTTCAAGAAATTTATATTAAAGATCCAAATATTAAAATAGAAGGAAATAAAAAAGAAAAAGTTGTGAAGAATACTGTATATTTCAAAGAACCCGGCCCTCCGACAAGGTTTGTGGTATACCTCGAGTCTCCCCTAACGGGGTCTGACATTGTTGTTTATTACGCCACTGATAATTTTAAGAAAGATCGCTTTATGAGTTCTAAAAAATACGAATATGCATATAGGACCAAAGATTGGGGGTTCGAGTGATTATGACATGTGTAAAACCAAAAATTAAAGTAACTTCCATATTAGGAAACTATTTCCTAATATGGAAGTTATCAAAGACCCAGATTATTCTCAATTGTAGGACATTAGTTTTTTTTAAAACTTTTTTAGAAAACTCTGATATAATGACATATGTAATTCGTGTAATTTTAAAATTACATAAATGGCTCAAGATTACATCAAAATTACATGTAATTTTTTATACTCGTAGTGTGAGTATAGATTTTTTAATTTCTTAAAACTTGTGGGTATAGATCTCTCATTTATGTAATTACATAAAAAAAAGTAGGGCTGGCTGATTTTTTTTTTCGAATGTCCGATTAAAAAAAAACAAAAGTGACTTTTTTTTTGATACTTTTTTTTTCAATCTAGGAGGACTTTTTAAAACATGTAATTACATGTTTTATATTTTTGTGAGTATAAATTGAAAATTTTTATTTTTTTCATACCCGTGTTACGGGTAGATGTAATTTTTATGTAAAAATGGATCTGAGGATGTAATTTTGAAAAATTACATAAAATGAGTTTTTTGATTTCCGAAGAAATCTTTTTTTTTAATTAGTATATTTAGTCTGTGAATGTCGTTTCGTCGTCTGTGAATGTCGTTTCGTCGTCTGCTATATATCCAGATGAGGTATCGTTTACATGAATCGTTTCATTCACGAGTTCTTTCCAATAAGCTTCAAGTGCGACAAGAGTCCATATATCAAGAAGATCTAAATCTGAAAGTTTGGGGTTTACTGATGCAATGATAAACATGAATCTTTGTTGAACGGGTGGCCTTGAGCCTCCCAAAGGAGGCTACCACCGTAATGTTCTTATATCGGGCATGAGGGTACAACAGTGTTGTACCATGGGTCGATCTCCACTTGGCGACATATGAAGCGCGCGAGGTGTCTGCAATTGCAGTCGCACTTCTTACGAGAAATAAGCCTTTTTCTGTAAGGATTTGTACCCACCCACGGGGTTAGTTTTTTTGGTCGGCCATTTTGGTGCTTAGTACAACACTTGCAAGTGTTTAAGAAATTCAACTTCTCTTCCCATGTGTTCCCAGGGATACCCTTGAACGCTTCTTTAAGAAGTGGGTCTACGCGTAGTACTATATCAGTAAGAACATCGTCGGCCACGGTTGGAGCGAAAGGACAGGCCCAGATACTATCTTTCATGGTTGTGCACGGGGGGTTTTGCCCTCCTAGGAGGGCCATGTTATTTTTTGGGTTTTTATTTTATGGGTTCACAAGTCTAGTTCTCGTCGTCGATGACCACGTCCTCGCCGACTTCGGCTGCAAAGAGCTCGATGAGATCTTTGAGGTCTTTGAGGAGGATCTCTCCGTTTCTACCAGATCCTACGACATCTTCGAGGTCAGATTCGTCGATGCTGTATTTCTGGATTGCTTTGGCTGCCGCCGGGCTAATCTTCTTGCCTGTTGCCGGGGCCTCTTCTATAGCTGGGACATCAGTTGAGGTAGAAGGCTGTTCTACCACGACTTCCGGTTTCAGTGCTTTGACGTCCTTGAGCATGATCTTGCCATCCTCTCCCGAGCCGACGAAGTCAGTGAGGTCGATGGCGTTGTCCCGAGCATACTTGAGAGCGCTCGGAGAGCCATTCAGCTTGGCCTTGGGTGGATCCCTCAGCTTTTTCAGATCCGAGACAGAGATCTTGTTCTTAGCAGCGCTCCCCTTGAAGCCCTCTGGGATGAGGATATCATTCGCGTCGGCGTAGTCTTGAGCCGCTTTGCTTGCGAAGATACTCGTTGGCTTCGCCGCCTTTGGCGCCTCGATAAGCTTCTTAGGGAGGTAGCCCTTAGTCGCCAAGAGCGCAAGGGCATCTGAGCGGTTTGCGGGCTTTTCCTTAAGGAGCTCGTCGATGATAAGCGAGAGGGTCTGCGCGGAGGTAGCCATTTCGTCTGTCTCTGGGTCTGTGTACACCCCTCTATCTCAGGGGTCTCTAAGACTTATTAAATTTTGCAATTGCGAAAAAAGCCCTATCTAGACCCCTTAAGCGCCTAGGGGCCCTAATAACAGCTTTTTTCGCAATTGCAAAATTTAATAAGTCTTAGAGACCCCTGAGATAGAGGGGTGTACACAGACCCAGAGACAGAATGGTTTGTAGCATCTGTCGCCAGTCGGGACACAACCGTATGACATGCTATAGAAGGCCAAATGTTTTACCGACGGGAGAGAGCCCTCAAGTAACTTTAGCCCCCCTCGACGCGAGGGATGTCATCATCTCTGAACTCAGATCAGAGGTGTCCGCGCTTAAAGATCAGTGTGCTATTCTTCTCCAAGACATACATCGCAAGAGAGAGCGCAATAGAGCGCCGAAGGCGAACTTTGAAAAGATTCAAGACATACTATTTACAAACCAAGAGTCTATACCAGAGGGCGTATACCTTGGGCTTATGAACGCTCTGGTGGGTAAGTAGACTATCAAATGCCTAGTCCTCTTCGGAGGACTCAAGGGGACGTGTGGAAACATGCCTACTTACACAGTTTCGGAGATTGCTACAGCCCTCAAGGAGGTCCAAGAGATCTACTACAATGAGATACTCGAAGAGATCAAGAATGGTACCGACATGGATATCATAATTGGTCTCATTGAGCAAGCGAGGAGCCTCAGTCCTTAAATAAGCTAAATGTCCTAGAACCCTTCGGGGTTCTCAAGGGGACGTGTGAGATGACATCCACGCCAGAGTCCCCTGTTGCCACGCCGCGGTCCTGGGCCGATGCCGCGGAGGCTCCTGTGCCTACGCGTAGCCGTTGCACTGTCTGTCGGCAGCAAGGCCACAATAGGACCCACTGTCCTCACGACGCGGTCACGGCTACGTCTCTCCGCTGTGCTTACCAGCGTCAAGAGGCTGAGCAGAGACGGTCTTACAGCGAAAGACAGCGCGCGCTCTTTATAGCAATGGGCGATCTCGTCGTTGTGCCCGTACGACGCCGTCCAGAAGCTGCTGTTCGTGAGCCATTTACTCAGGATAATGTAAGCCGATGCAAGCGTGAGATACAGAACATAGTCTTTGAGAATGCGGACAAGATTCCTGATGGGGTTTACAAGCAGCTGATGGACGCCCTTCTCATCAAAGACTAAACAAACCAACACAGGTGTCTCCTTCGGGAGGCTAAGGCCTGTGCGACGAATTTGCATTATGAGACCTGAGATGTTTGTGATTGCCTTGATGCTTTTCTATTTTCCAGAAGCAACTATGTTTTCAGTAGTTTTAGTTTTGTTTCTAAGATTTTTAATAACGGAAGAATAGTACATTTATATCAAAAATTACAAAAAAAAATAAAATTTAGCCCTCGTGGCTATAAAGGGGGACGTGTGAAAAAATGAATCGCTTTGAAATCCTTCCAGAAGAACTCCAGAACAAGATCTACTACGAGGCTCACAAACAGATGATGAGTGAAGTGTTTGAGGACGTTAAATACTTGAAAAGTATAATGAGTGACCGTGGTTATATATTCGAGGTTCTCTTAAAAGAGTTTTATAAGAGCGACATGTCTGACCAAGAAAGACTACATTATTTTACATGCTTAGACTGTGCTGATGGTAAATTATTTGAAATCAGAGGCGAAAATTTAATTAACAACAGATATCGTCGTCTCTATCTAGATTATTGGGAAGAAGAAGAATAATTTACTATTATCATTTATTGAACCAGAACTGTCTGTGTCTTTATTATAAATGTCCTAGAACCCTTCGGGGTCCTCAAGGGGACGTGAACCACACACGAGGGGCAGATGGAGTTTATTACAAATCCAAAAAGACATTCCGAAATTATTAATCATTTTACGGCTTTGCACAATATCTATGCAAAGAGAAAAATAGTCAAAAGTTTTCCATTAGGTTGTTACAATTACAATAAAGCAAGACAAGAGTTTGCATTTGAAGTATTTAAGAATAGATTATACCTTAAAGACTTTCAGTACATTAAACTTATGAATTCTATATAAAAATTACTAAAAAAAATACAACATAGAAATAGAGACGATAAAGGGTGTGTATAGAATGTTTTACATTTTATCGATAATCTCTTTCTTCAGAGATAGAACACTTGTCCATCCAGTTGTAGACAACTTCAAAGATCTCGAAATGGGATTTGAAGACTGAAATGAATAAACTTCCTAGAACCCTTCGGGGTTCTCAAGAGGGAGTGCACAGTCATGATCTAATACACTGCCGGGGAACCGGTTTTTAATATTAATACTCTCTCCACATCTAACAGAGGTCACTGGGGGTGCTCATCAGACGCTCTCTTATATTACTAAATTTCAGGGCCCCACCTCACCTTTCTGAAGCCATCGCGGTGGATGATACAAAGTCTGATTTGTGGAAGCTCAACTCCGATGTTCAAGGCGAATAGCGAATTCTGGAACACGTCATTTGACGGAGTTCACTAGGGGACATCTGCCTGAACTGGCCACTCGGGGAGTCTAGCACGCGTAGGATGTCTGTTTATATGACTAAAAATGTTATATGAACAACCAGATAGCTGTAAAGGAATTGTCCGCGAAACCTTTGAACATCACGTCAAGCACCGTACACATCTGATTGTAGAACATGACGCTCTACAATTAGTTTCCAACCGTGTCACTCTAAGACTGATCACCTTCGGGTGACACAACCCCACGTGAGCAAAAATGCACGTCAACGTGGAATCCGTTCGCCGCGAAGTCTCCAAGAGAAACAACAAGATTATCAAGGAGAATCGAAAGTTTGGAAATAGAAAGGGTTTTAAAAATGACAAGTCGCATGTCGAATATTGGTAAAAAATAAAGTCTTTTAAAAAAGTATCCTTAGGGATGCAAAAAAATAAGTAGCTCGACAATGATTTCCACAAATAATTCTATTGATGTCAGCAGTATTTTACAAGATTACGATAATGAAAACAATAGAATTAATTTATATCCTCGTTTAACTGATACACCTTCTTCTACACCGATTCCTATTAGACGCGGTCAAGTTATACCAGAAGTGGTTTGTACCACAAGAAACGAACCTAGAACTATTAATAAAATCAATAGTATGTATCAAGCTTTGAATACGGCTAGAAATGAAAATTTTAATTTAAGACTTCATTTGGATCTTGAAAGAGCGGCAAGTAATCATGAAAAGGAAAAGACGCTAGAAATGAAAAGTATAATACAAAATATTCACGACTTATTGTTTGATAATAGTGAAAAAATACCTTGTGGACTTTACGTGGACTTAATGAATGCTCTTGTTAAAAAATAAATCAAATTAACTAAGTTATATTTTTTATAAGACTCATTAGAGAATTAATTTTAAAAGATATTTATATTTTTTATTATTAATATGTATTGTAAAATAGTGTCGCCTCCTAAACTTTTAAGACAAAATGGAATACTTGGTGAACCGCCGCCTTTAGAAAGACATAATAGAATAGACATTATAGAAAGAATATTTGATTTTCCAGATTATTATATTATTACTAACATTGACGAACCCATTAGACTTAAAAATGGAATGTCTGCTATAAATATATTGTTTTCAAATGGTGAAAGCTATGATATTTCTCTTTGTTCATTTTTAAATCTAAAAACAGAACCTATAAAAACTACGATTTTACACTGGGAGAAATATTCAAAAAATAATAAAGATAAAAATAGAATTTGTATATTCTGTCTGAATAAAGCAAATGTTAATTCAGTATATTGTAAAGATTGTAATCCTTAGAAATTTTTTTTACACCATTAATTATAAAAAATAATAGTGGTAACTTTAATAAATGTTCGCCAGATAGAATAGATAATACAAAAAATTATGATATAGATAATGTTCAAATAGTTTGTATTGCTATTAATTTAGCTAAAAAAAATTATAATATATCTAATGATACTATTTTAGATATAATAGTAAATATTTACAAAAATTTTGATAAAATTTAGGCATTTTAAATGTCTAATGGTGTAAAACTTGTTATATTATATAAAGTTAGTATTTATAAAGTAATAAATGGAAAATCCTTATCAATTTGATACCTCGGGTATCCATTACAATACGTTAATTCAGATAGAAGAAAACAAACAATTGAGTGATTATAATTGTAATATTCTATATAAAATTTACAAGAGAAAACATGCAATACTAAACATTAAAATGTCTAAAATTAAATTAGCTTAAAAACAATTATTATTTTTAATAAATAAAATGGCAAAAAAGTCTATTAATGATCTTAATATGAAAATCGAGTCTCTAGTTAGTGACTGTCAAGAATATGACAGACTTGGTCGTAACATTTCGGAACAGAGACGTAGACAGAATAAGATTCAGTGGACGAAGGTAAAGTACCGCGGGGGACGACTTGTAGATAAAGGTCCAATTTAAATTATGACGTTAGTTATTGAAAAATAAAATATTTTTTCAATAATAAATGTCCGCCGAAACAGAACTCGCGTTATCAGAGGTTAAAATGGGGGCCGCAAGAAAAAAGGTAAATGCTGCATCGTGGAACGATGACTATGAAAATTTAATTTCTGAATGGGGAGAAAAAGCAGCAGGTTTAAGATTTATGCATAATAATTCTGCTGGTTATTGGAGAACTATCTCTAATCAGTTAACACTTTATAGTATAGTAGCAACCACTGTAGCATCCGCTGCTTCTTTGGTAGCGGGAAGTATAGATTCCAATGATGCTAAGAACGCAGTGTTATTTACAGCAGGTGGTATAGGTCTAATAACTTCTTTCATTCAAAGTCTTAAAAAGTTTTATAACTCGGATGAAAAGGCAGCGGAACACGGTGCTATCGCGAAACAATGGGGGTCTTACTATAGAAATGTTACACTTCAGATGGGAATGTCTCGTGAAGACCGGCGACCATCTGATGAACTTTCGGAATGGGCGCTTAAGGAATATGAACGTCTTCAACAAGAAGCTCTTCCTCTTCGAGCAAAAGATGTATCTCTTTATAAAAAGACGTTTGGTAAATCAGATCAGGCGATGCCTGATAACTGCAAAGACGACTATTCTATTAAAGTTTATGGGCGAACAAGATATATTCCTCCGAATCACGTGTCAGTAACTCTGGAAGAATAAAATATTGTTATTTATTAGATTACTTAAAAGATGGAAATAGATAGATGTGAAAACATGGCTGACACGGAAATTGATAATATATGCAACTCAATGACATGTATCAATATAATATCTCACGTTAATATCAAATTAGTAAATGATCTAAATTTATTAATACACGAAATAGCAAGACGGGGTTCATTTGATGTTGATATTTACGAATTGTGTGTATCATGTGGAAACGATATAGTATGGAATCAAGAGTATACCATGTCTTGCGAAGACTCGGAGTGGTTACAAAAAGAAGGTAAAACTTTTTTCATGAATACTTTGAATAGTTTATTACAAATTAAAGACAATTCTGATTATCATAAAGCTATTCAAATTTATTCCCAGATTTGTAACCTTTTTATATACCTTTTTATAGAACCAGTATAAAAACGTGGACTATTATATATTATAACAATGAGTATTAATCTTATAATAGGTTGCATGTTTTCCGGGAAAACATCTGCTCTTATACGTATTGCGAAGATTAATAAACTTCTTGGTAAAAAAGTTCTTATGATTAATTTTAATGAGGATTCTAGGTATTCCGAATCAAATAAAGTAAGTAGTCATGACAAGGTTTCTATTGATGCGGTTGCATGTGATAAACTAATCAATCGGTTAGTAAATACGGATTGTTATGTCGAAGCCGATATTATTTGTATTAACGAAGGTCAGTTTTTTGAAGGACTTGTTAATTTTTGTATAAACGCTTCTAATCAAAATAAAACAGTACACGTATGCGGACTAGATGGTGATTATCTTAGGAGGCCATTCGGAGAACTTTTATATCTTATTCCCCACTGTGAAAAAGTAGAAAAACTTCAAGCACTTTGTCTACGCTGTAAAGATGGTACCCATGCTAATTTCACAAAAAGAACAATTAAGTCTTCTCAGTTGGTACTAATTGGTTCTTCGGAATCTTATGAACCAGTTTGTAGAAAATGCTACTTAAAAGAATAATTTATTGTAAATAAATATGAATCCGCGAGAAGAATATATGGAAAAACTTGAAAAAATTGTACGAGAAGAATATCTCACAAAGATAGTCGAAATTGAAACTAAAATTGATTCTATTATTAAAAAATTAGATTCAATGGAAAAAGACACTTCAAAAATGTCTGGACATATAGACTTCATAGATACGACTTATTCAAAACTTAAGACCCCACTTTTTTGGATGTGTGATCGCGTAAATTTGCTAAGGGGATTTCCCAGAGAACCCGCGGTTATTAAAAATTCTACTATTGAAGATCAAGATTAATTTTATAAATTTATCCAACGTTTTTTTATTACCAATTTAAAAAATTAAATTAGTATAATATTATAAAATGAATCCAAAGCTTTTTTACATTATTAAGGCATTGGATAATTTTCCAGTGGATATTAAAGTTTATATATATAATTTAATCAAAGTATGTTCCGCGAACTTGATATATCAAAAAATGTCAAGTCTGTATCACAAAAAGATAAATGATAACTGTTTTATTTATTTGACATTTTATAGGGTCAATAAAAGTTTTTCTACATGTGATTCGTCGAATATTAAAAAAATATTATTATATGCAAAACACAATATAACATATAATTACATTCAAAATTATAATTTGTGGATAGACGAAATAGCAGAAATATTTTATATGTATGGTGAAGATTATAAAATATCAAATGAATGCCTTGAATTAATAAATCATATATTAAACAAGTTCGAGCGTTTTAATTAGTACCGTTAATGTTATCTCATTATCAGTTAAATTAGAAATCTTAAGATTTCCTGTAAGTGTTTCAAACGTAGCCTTAAATTTTACAGCATTATTTATCTCGTGCTCAATGGAATAAACAAGTTCCGATTTCATTCTAGTGTTAATATATTTACCTAAATAACCTCCTACTATTGAGGAATCTGTTCCCGTTTCTAAAACCTTTGTACTTACTAAATGCGAATCACCTGATGACAAATTTAGAATATCGCCTAAATTCAAATTAGATTCGCCATTGGCTACAATCTTATAATTTGTGTTATTATAAACAGTTTTTATAGCATTATTTAATAAATAAGTTTGGTTTTCCATGATATGACTGTTTGTAATAGATTGCCTTTTTATCTGTTCTAGAACCATGCCGTACCGTTCATCCTGAAGTTGTTTGTAAGTTTCTATATCAGAGTCTATTTGAAGTTGTATATTTGGAGATTGTATAGACGTGTTATTAAATAACGTAGTTTCTATAACATCTCTAATATTTTCATCTGTAGATAAGTTATCAAAATTACTACTATAATAAAGTATGATTATTATTATAGCAAAATAAGAAATTATTATGAAGGTTCTATCCATTATTTACAAAATACTTTATATATAATTTTATAAAATAATTCGTCTATTATTAATGTTAAAAAAAAAATATATGTAATTAATTAAAAAGATGTCAAGAGAAATCTATTTAACTATGTTTGTCGTAATAGTAGTGTTATTTTTTGGTGCTTATTTTTTACGCTCACCACAATATATGCATAGTCCCGCTGGTGAAATTTCGATTGGGAAGATAGTTGGTGCTCTTAGAAATATTAATAATCGCCTAGATTTTCTTGATAAGAAATATTATTTAGATAAAGAACAATCCGATAGATCTAGAAAGAATATCCTAGAGGGAATGAGTCTCGCAGCTGATGCGCGACGAATTGATAATATTGCTGTAACCGGACTATTAAATCGGGAAACTTAATACCATGACTTTATTAAATGTTTATTTAAAAATATAAAAATAAAAATAAATTGTATAAATAAATGTCAAGTGTTTCTGATAATATCAGAAAGGATCCTTTGTTATCCAATTTATTTTCCACGGGTACAACAACTACATTTAATAAAGAAAACCCTTTCAATTGGATTAAAATACCGACTGGTTTAGAATCTGAAAAAAACAAGACTACTACTATAGGGTTTTTATCGGTTAATACATACAAACCAGATGAGTGTGCTAAGATATTAGCTTCTCTGCAAGTGCCTCAGGGTAAAGATATTTCTTTCTCCGACGAAGGACATATTGGTATCGGTTACTCTAAATACATGCGACTTACGAATTTCTTCCCAAATCCTATTGGACCCAATAGCGATAGTAGACCAAGTTCTTTATCAAACAGTCTTTTTAATAAAGTAATTAAAAGATGGGGTGCATCTTTTTACTACAACGAAAAAATTTTATTTTCTCCAAATCTTAAATGGATTTTATATCAAATACCTAATAAATACTACACTGATGGAGTTCCTGGTTCAGAAATTTCTTCAACCGAGACTTCAACATCTGTACCTGTATATGTATTACTTTATAACACCGTGCATCGTAAAAATTTTCAAAAGATTTATTCGCAGTTGATTAACGAAAGTCCAAATTCTAGCGCTTTTAATGATGTAAATATTAGAGGAACAAACACAAGTTATCTTTCTACTATTAAAAAATACTGTAATGCATTCGCTGTTGAAAAATATACTAGTTCCTACACAGGAGACAAACTCTCGCATTACGGAGACCCATCTTGTAATTTAGCATTTGATAGTGAACATGCTAAAATGAGTTTTTTACTTTCGGCAAATATGACAGATTATTCTTTGAAAAACAATTATTATAAAAATGGACTTAGTGGATACAACTCTGCTAGTACCGAATTTGATATAATAGACATTTCTACTCCTTATTGTGGTTACGGGTCTGGAAAAAGTCCTGGTAGTTTTATTAGGCAAGTTTCTAATATAGTTGGAGTATATGATTCTGAATCTTTTATGCAACAATTAGTTAATTTGTTCCTGTCTCAAACTGCGAAAGGGAACATCAATGATCGAGGTACGTGGAATCCTTTAAAACCAGGTGATTCTACTAGTCCAATTATGTGTGCGAGCAAAGATTTGAACTTAGTTCAATGTAAAATTGAGTTTAATTCGGCAGGTGAGTTAAGTGCAAGTAACACAGTAGTTAACAATTACTGTGGAAATAAGCAAGCTGTTCCTCAGACACAAACTCAAACTGTTCCTCAGACACAAACTCAAGTTGTTCCTCAGACACAAACTCAAGTTGTTCCTCAGACACAAACTCAAGTTATTCCTCAGACACAAACTCAAACTGTTCCTCAGACACAAACTCAAGTTATTCCTCAGACACAAACTCAAACTGTTCCTCAGACACAAACTCAAACTGTTCCTCAGACACAAGAAGGTGATGACAAAACCGTCGATTCTGAAAATTATCAAATGTATTTGATGATAGCACTTATAATAATCTTCTTAATCATTATAACAGTTTATTTACTTTATTAAAAAAAATATTTGGCAATAAATAAATGAGTTCTGGTGATTCTTGTCCGCCGCCACCCACAAGTGATGAAATAAAAGATGCTGCTGAAAAAGCTCTAAACGCTATGAACGCTTCGAGCGAGTGTAAGTCTAGATTTAGATCTCTCACAGATAATAAACAACTTACCATGTCAGGTCTTGCTGTAGCCCCCTTTGCATTCGGAATGGGTAGCACTACTGTAACTCAGAATACTTTAGACGAGACTACTACTCGTGAGGGATGCGGAAACATTTTTGCAAATATATCTCAACAGATTACTTCTACGCAGAATATATTGTGTTCGTTAAATAAGAGTGATAATAGAACTACAGTTAGTGCTTCCGCTAATTCGACTATTAAAATTGTTTCAAAACCCCCGACAGATCTTCTAGTGAGACAAAATATAGCGCTATTAAATAGTATTAAAAATCCTAAGTTGCCTCAATTTGTAAATGGCATGTCAGAAAGTATATATAATTCTCTTTTGGCAGCCTATAATGAAACTATTGTTTCTAATAACAAAATTAAAGCCTTGTTTACTCCATCAATTACTATTACAAATTCTAGTTTTAAAAATGTAGCAAGTTCGGAATTAAATATAATAACAGATACATCAAAGGTTGATACTACAAAACTAGTAGAAAATGCTACCAAAGTTGCGAAAACTCAAGCCGCGCAAACTCTAAGCCAAAAAACTGGATACGGTGGAAATAGTCCACAGGTAAAACAGCTTATCTCAAGTAAAGTACAGGAACGGACACAGAGTATAACTGACGCAATTAATGTTTCAGTGAATAACCTTACAATAAAATCCACTTCATCGAATACTTTTAATATGGAATCGTATGGAGCAATTAATCTTGACGGTATCGTAGTCGATCAATACGCACAAATGAGAGTCATAGCTAAAAATATCATGACCATCGCTACAAATATGGGCAAGGAAATTGCTAATAGCATAATTCAAGACTCTGCATCAACATCAAGTTCGGAAATCAGTGCAGCGGGTCAGGAAGCAGCTCTAAAGGAAATTTATGATGGTTTCGCAAATGTGGTCAAAGAAAATGCTGAGTCAGCTACAGGTTTAATTGATAGTACATTCGAGGGTGTGAGTAGTGTCGTAGAATCTGTCGGAAGTATTTTTACAGGCATGTTCACTATTATCATATTTGTTGTTGTTGGTGTAATAGCGGCCGCTCTAATTTTCGTGCCGAATTTGCTACCTATTCCCAGAAAAGGACAGGGTGCAATAGGAATTATTATTTCTGTTATATTAACTTATTTTATAGTAGCTTGGTTTATGTCTTGGTGGCCATTCGGTAAAGATAATATGGAACAGCCGATGCCTCCAACTAATGATATTAGACCCGTAAAACTTCCTTATCAATTCAAGAATACAGGAAAATTTTCTGGATATGCTTTCACTAAGACCCTTGGTGAAAAAAGAAAAAAGAGTGGTAATATAATTTAATTATATATAAACTTATTTTAAGAAATGAAATATACTTATATATGAAATGAAGGTGATAACGAGATCTGGTTTAGAAGAAGAAGTTAAGTTTGATCTTATAACAAATAAGATCAAAGATCTTAGTTCAGAAGACGATCGTTGGGGAAATAAGCTTAATGTTGACCCAGTATTTATTGCCGGAAATATCTGTGGTCTAATTCACGACGGTATTACAACTTCTCAATTAGATGATTTTTCGGCAAGTCTTTCTGCTACATACTTCAAAAAAGACCCAGATTATCTTATCCTTGCTAGTAGAATATCTATTAATAACCATCATAAAAATAATAAGTCTTCGTTTTTGGAAACTATGCAAAGTCTTAACAAAAGCGGTGTTGTATCGGATTCATTTTTGAAAATTTCATTAGAAAATTGTAATAAAATAGAAACTATTATAAAATACGATCGCGACTACCTTCTTACATATTTCGGTTTCAAATCTTTAGAAAAGTCATATCTACTTAAAAATGAAAAGTGCATGGAAAGACCACAACATCTTTTTATGAGAGTAGCACTTGCTATTCATTCTAAAGATATTGAAATGGTCGAAAAAGTTTATAATTCCCTGTCTATGAAGTATTATACACATGCAACGCCAACACTCTTTAACGCGGGAACTAAGTATCAACAGATGAGTTCTTGTTTTCTTCTCGGAACAGAAGATTCAGTAGAAGGTTTATACAAGACTGCTACGGACATGGCTCTTATTTCAAAGTGGGCAGGCGGAATCGGTGTACACATTTCCAATGTTCGTGCAAAAGATTCGTATATTAATAAAACTGGAGGAAAAAGTAATGGTATTATGCCCCTGTTGAAGGTATACAATGATATATCTCGTCATATCAACCAAAGTGGAAAAAGAAATGGTTCATTCGCAGTTTATATAGAACCTTGGCATGCAGATATTTATGATTTTCTAGATGCAAAAAAGAATAATGGGGCGGAAGAAATGAGGGCAAGAGATCTATTTTATGGACTTTGGATACCAGATCTTTTCATGAAACGTGTAGAAAATGACGAGATGTGGTCCTTAATGTGTCCAAATGAATGTCCAGCGATGGAAAACTTTTGGGGAAAAAACTTCGAAAAACTATACATCTCATTTGAAAAACAGGGTAAATATAGAAAACAGGTCAGAGCAAAGGAATTATGGGAAACAATTATTAATTCTCAAATAGAAACGGGTTCTCCTTATATACTTTACAAGGATGCATGCAATAAAAAGTCAAATCAGAAAAATTATGGAATGATTAAAAGCAGTAATTTGTGCACGGAGATTATTGAATACTCTGATACAAAAGAAACAGCAGTTTGTAATCTGGCGAGTCTTTGTCTTCCAAGTTATATTTCGAACGGTAAGTTTAATTATGACCTTCTGGGTGAAAAGACCAAGGAATTGGTTCATAATCTAAATAACATTATAGATGTAAATTGTTACCCAACAAAAGAATCCAGTTTTTCTAATAATTTGCATAGACCAATTGGTATCGGTGTTCAAGGTTTGGCCGACGTTTTTATGATTATGAAAGTACCTTACAACTCCGAAGAAGCTCGAACTATTAACAAGAATATTTTTGAATGTATTTATTACAATTCATTGTATATGTCAAATAAAATGTCTAAAACATCTGGGGTATACGAAACATTTAAAGGTTCTCCGGCAAGTCTCGGAATTTTACAATTTGATCTTTGGGAAAAGTCTCCTTCTTTTTATTCAGATGAAAAATGGAATTTGTTAAAACAAGACATAACAAATACAGGACTACGCAATAGTCTTTTGGTAGCTCCTATGCCAACTGCGTCAACTGCACAGATAATGGGTAATAATGAATCTTTCGAACCTTATACTTCTAATTTATATACACGTGCTGTACTGTCTGGAAATTATGTTATTATTAATAATCATCTCATAAACGAACTTCGTGAACGTAAATTATACTCAAGAGAGATAGTAGAGAAAATCATGTTGAATAAAGGTTCTATACAAAATCTTGAACTACCTCAAGATCTTAAAGATATATATAAAACTTCCTGGGAGATTCCTCAAAAGAGTATACTAGATATGGCTATCGACAGAGGTCCATTCATATGTCAGAGTCAAAGTCTAAACTTATTTGTAAATCCTCCTCAACCCAAAGTTATCCATTCTATTCATTTTCATGGTTGGAAAAACGGGCTTAAAACCGGTTCTTATTATATACGAACAAAGTCTATACTTGAATCTCAAAATTTTAGCACCGAAGCGTCAAAAGAAAAAGACGAACCTAAAGAATGCTTGATGTGTAGTGCGTGATTAATAAAATTATAAAAATAACGAGTAATGCTATAATTATATATTCCGTCATTCTATCGCAATTACAGATAAACACATTTAAATCCTTGATAAAATTTTTCATGAAATCTTCAAAACTAGGAGAATTTTTATCAAGTCTTAAGTTTACCGTGTCATGGTAGTCATAAGTCCATTTTATAAGATCATCTCTGCTACTGAGAACTTTTTCCCAATTAACAAGTTCGTTCATTTTTCTTGCTTCTAAACTACATTTATCACATGGTAAAATATTTGCAAAATTTTTATAAAACGTCTTATAAACTTTTTTATCTTTTTCATTTGGGTTATCCGGGTAAGCAAACGCAGTTAAATGAAACGTTTTCCAAAAATGAGGACCCCAGAATTTAGGTTTTATATTATTTTTTGAAGAAAGGTGGTTTTCCATTATTATTTAACATAACAAAATAATATAAAAGTTTAAAACATATAAAATAACCATGGAGCATTCTCTCGATAATTCTTGGACACTTTATCTTCATTATAAAGATCTTGGAGAACTTTATAATGACAATTTAGAGAAACTTCAAGATATTTACACAATAGAAAATTTCTGGAGAACTATGAACAATGTACCAAAAACATACGAATTGTTTTCAAACGGAAACGGAGTTAAAAAAATAAAGAGAACCAACGCAACGCCATGTGCTTATTCTTTTTTTAGGTCAGGTATTAAACCTTGTTGGGAAGATCCAATGAACTGCAATGGTTTTGAATTTTCTATTAAAAGTGGGAAAAACTTTGAAAAATTTCAGCAAGACTGGATGAATAGTCTTATCACAATAGTTTGTAATAATAAGTATTCTTCTTTAACTGGAATTAGAGTGGTAGATTTAACAAAAGGTAACAGTGTTTTATACAGAATGGAATTTTGGGCCGATTCTGAGGAACATAAAGATTTTATACAGAGTATGTTAGTAAACGATTTTAATATTGTTTCTAAAATGTCATATAGAACACATAAAAATATGAAAGAAATTTAAAAAAATATTAATATAGATTAAAATGGATTTTGGTAAGAAAAAAGATTCTAAGAAGGTAATGTCGCCAAAGAAACTTAAGGCCTCTCCTAAGGCAAAAAAGGTTATGGATCTTAGATGGGCAAAGGGTATCACTCTCAAAGAAGCGTGGGCACAAGTTCACAATACTTCTAAGAAGGCTTCGTCTAAGAAGGCTTCGTCTAAGAAGGTAATGTCGCCAAAGAAACTTAAGGCCTCTCCTAAGGCAAAAAAGGTTATGGATCTTAGATGGGCAAAGGGTATCACTCTCAAAGAAGCGTGGGCACAAGTTCACAATACTTCTAAGAAGGCTTCGTTTGGAATGGGACCTTGTCCACAAGGGTTTGAACCAAATCAGCGTTACGCTGCTAACAAGGGTCAGCGCGTTTGTGTTAAAGAATGCTCATTTTATCAAATGAGAAATCCAAAAACAAACCGGTGTAAAAACATGACGATAAAATCTCAGTTAATTTCAGAACTTCCGAAAGGTTATGAACGTGGTCCAACTGGAAGATTGCGTAAGATTTGTCTCCCGGGATACTATCGCGATCCGGTTTCTGGGAGATGTAGGAGAATTAAGACCATATTGCAACCTCTTATAGCCCCATCTTTAATGGATTTTGGTAAAGTTACTGGGACAGCAGGTACTAGTTGGCAAATGAATAAAAATGCAAGAGGACATCCCATGTCATCATTCAGTAAGAAATGCGGTTTTGGATCGTGCTATTCATGTGGTATTAATTAAATTAAAAAAAAATATTAGTTATAATTAAAATGGAAAAAAAAGATAGTCTAAAACAGCTTCAAAAGATAGCAAGAGCCAACGACGTTTCAATATACAAGAGACGAAAGGATGACATGGGTTTCACAAAGAAACCTCTTACAAAGAAAACTCTTCGCGCTCGTCTTACACGCATGAAGGTTCCTCATAATTTCGGTATGGCAACAGTGTGTTTACCTGGGTATTCTCCAAATAGAAAATACAAACGTGGTCGTGGAGCGAAGATGTGCTTAAAGGATAAAGAACCCAATATGAGTCTAAGTGATCTACAGGCTATCGCAAAAGCCAACGATGTTTCCATATACAAGAGACGAAAGGATGACATGGGTTTCACAAGGAAACCTCTTACAAAGAAAACTCTTCGCGCTCGTCTTACACGCATGAGGATTCCTTATAAATTTAGTACTTTTTCTGACATGACTTCTGCTTACCTAGGAAAACGTTACAAGTTCGGTAAGTATTCTGGATCTTATCTAAAGAGTAATTATTAAATATTATATAACAAAATATTCAAAAAATATAAAGTTATATATTATAATAAATTATAATGGAACCTCTTTTGAATGAAGTAAACAATAGATTTGTATTGTACCCAATTGTGTGGACGTCTGTTTGGGAAGCTTATAAGAAACATCAGCAAGCTTTTTGGACTGCCGAAGAAATAGACTTCTCAGCAGACACGTCAGACTGGGAAAAATTATCAAGTGAAGAAAAATACTTTATTTCAAATATCTTGTCGTTTTTTGCTGGTTCCGACGGTATTGTTTTTGAAAATATTTCAATTAATTTCATCGAAGAAATAAAAATCCCAGAAATAAGAGCTTATTATGGATGGCAAGCGGCGATGGAAACCATTCATTCCGAAACATACGCTTTGATGATAGATACATATATACGTGACCACACCGAAAAAATTAAGACTCTTAATGGAATAAAAGAACTGACTGGTGTTAAGAATAAAGCAGAATGGGCATGTAAATGGTTAGATTCAAGTCTTCCATTTGCAGAAAGACTTATAGCATTCACTATAGTGGAAGGAATATTCTTTTCTGGCTCTTTTTGTGCTATTTTTTGGCTTAAATATGTAAAAGGTTTAATGACAAAAGCTCTTGGTAAAAGCAATGAATTAATAGCTAGAGACGAATCTTTACATACAGATTTTGGTATTCTTCTATATTCATATGTTAATAATAAGTTATCAAAAGAAAAAATACACGAAATGTTTAAGACCGCAGTTGATATAGAAAAAGAATTCATTTGTGATTCTTTTAAATGTGGGCTTATAGGAATCAATTCTGAAAAAATGAAAACTTATATAGAATTTCAGGCAGATCGACTTCTTCAAAAACTGAATTACCCAAAGATATACGATGTTGAATGTCCATTCGAATTTATGGATACTATATCACTTGACGGTAAAAGTAATTTTTTTGAACAAAGAGTTACAGACTACAACAGGCCAGAACAGATAAAAGATAAAACTTTAGAAATTTTAGACGAATTTTAAATATTTTTATTTAATAAATGGGTAACATAGGTTCTACGATGATTACAGTTCCGGACAAAGATGTCATGATTAAGATATTAGAGCGTCTAGTTGAATTAGAAGAAATGATTAAAAAGGGCACTACTTTAACACGTGTACAAAAATTAGAACGCAAAGAATTATTAAAGGTCGCCAAAGTTATGAGAACTGTACAAAAATCAAACTTTTTTTAAAATAAATACATTTAAAGAAAAAGATAAAGGTATTATATATAATATGCTTGGTGAGTCCTCTAGTACCGCGTCTGATGTAAGTCCTAACGAAACTATTTCTATTACTTTAGATGAGATTAAGTTAATGATCAACGTTATCGAAGTTGTCTCGAAGCGTGGAGGATTTTCCCCGAGAGATTTTAGCGCCGTGGGTAAACTATACGAAATGATGATTAAGCACGTCGAGAAGTAATTTTTTTAAAAAAAAATATAATTTGAATATTAATAATGACAACTAAGAATATTGTTAATATTCAAAATAACAAGTTAGATTTTTATGTAAATGGAACAAATAAATTTAATGTATCTCTAAGAGGTACAAATTTTTTAGAAGTCAACGAATTGGGTTACATAATAGCTACGCAAACTGATGCGGAACCTACAAATCCCAAAAAGGCAGGAACATTTGATTTCGAGGGATATATTTCTCACATAGATAATCATAACCTCGAAAACTTACTTAACGTTAACGTAACTTCTTTGGAAGATAGTGATGTGTTACAGTATGTTGGCACAAACTGGACAAATGTACCGGCAACGTCGATTGGTGCTACTGAATTAAAAATTTCAGACGGCTCTGTTAATAGTACAATAACTATAAGTACTGATACTTTAAAAATTTCAGGTACGGCTAATGAAATAGAAACTTCAATTGAGGCTACTCCCGGAGAAATAAAAATAGGTCTCCCAAATGATGTTATAATAGGAAATAATCTAACAGTAAATGGTAATCTAACAGTAAATGGTACGAACACAGTTCTTAATACAGAGGTTAAACTTATAGAAGATTCTATTATTGAATTAAATTATATAAATGGTGAATATAACCAAGCTTATGATTTAGGTTTCGCTGGTAGATACACTAATACCCAATATTGCGGTTTTGTTTATGATAGTAGTGCAAATCATTTTAAAGCTTTTGATTCTATGACTAATTTTGATAATGATACTAAAAAAATTGAAGACACAGACGGAACTTTTGCTAACATTGTTGGAAAGGGTTTCGAGTCAAATAAGGGACAAATTGGATCCGAATTGATTGTAATTTCTAATGCAACCAATTCAATTGCGTCGTGGTCAGCTTCACACAGTATAATTGTATATTATGGCACGGATAATTTTGGAATATATTGTGGGAGATTAATTGCATGTTCTCATTCTAATGGTTATTCGTCTTTTGCTATTACGACTTTAAATTATACTTTAAGTATCAGTACTGAAGGCACTGTATTTACCGCTACGGTAGATCTTGAAACAAAGGAGATGACTCATAACTATTTAACTTATAACGACAGTGACGAATCATTTAGTTATACTCCTCCCGACGATGCCGGCGTGTTTCCTCCTACACTATTAATGAGAATTTTACCAATTACTGCGATTAATTTTTAGTCGGTTAATAAGAATAAAAAATATAGTTTATTATTAATAATGACGTCGCACAAAACAATCGTAAATATTGATGGTCATAAATTCATTATTAATAATAATGGAAATTTTGGTATAGATACTACTAATCCTACTCAAAAACTACACGTAGACGGTGGTATTAAATCATCTGATATAATAGTAACTGGGTCTGGAATAGAACCAGTTTTAACAAAATTAGGTTCGACCATATATGGTGAAGCCGCTGGAGACTATTTTGGATATTCAGTGTCTTTATCAAATGATGGAACTATAATGGCCGTTGGAGCAATATACAATGACGGCACCGGTACAGATAGTGGTCACGTAAGAGTATATGAATATTCTTCTGGCTCTTGGTCACAATTGGGTTTAGACATAGACGGCGAAGCCGCTGGTGACTATTCTGGAATTTCTGTATCTTTATCAAATGACGGGACTATATTGGCCGTTGGAGCAATATACAATGATGGCAATGGTTCAAATAGTGGTCACACAAGAGTATATGAATATTCTTCTGGTTCTTGGTCACAAATGGTTGAAATAGACGGCGAAGCCGCTGGCGACGCTTTTGGACTTTCTGTATCTTTATCTGGAGACGGAACTATATTAGCGATTGGAGCAATATTTAATGACGGTGTCGGTTCAAATAGCGGTCATGTAAGAGTGTATCAATTTTCTTCTGGTTCTTGGTCACAAATGTTTGAAATAGACGGCGAAGCCGCTGGAGACTCTTTTGGAAGTTCAGTATCTTTATCAAATGATGGAACTACATTGGCCGTTGGGGCAATATTTAATGACGGTGTCGGTACAGATAGTGGTCACGTAAGAGTGTATGAATATTCTTCTGGTTCTTGGTCACAAATGGGTTCAGACATAGACGGCGAAGCCGCTGGCGACGCTTTTGGAATTTCTGTATCTTTATCAAATGACGGAACAACATTAGCTATTGGAGCAATATCTAATGACGGCGGTGGTTCAGATAGCGGTCACGTAAGAGTATATCAATTTTCTTCTGGTTCTTGGTCACAAATGGTTGAAATAGATGGCGAAGCCGCCGGAGACTCTTTTGGACGTTCAGTATCTTTATCAAATGACGGAACTATATTGGCCGTTGGAGCTCACCTTGCTAATAATTCAACTGGTGTTGTAAGAATATACCAATTTTCTTCTGGTTCTTGGACAAAAATAGGTTCAGACATAGAAGGCTCTGGTCTCGGAAGTATTTTTGGATTTGCAGTGTCTTTATCGCGTAATGGTAAGATTGTGGCCGCATGTGAACCGGAAAATGATACAAACGGAACTGACCGCGGCGCGGTAAGGGTTTACACCATAATTAATGACCTAGTACAAGCAAGCAGTTTATCAAATAGTGTATATATAAATGGTGATACTGAAATTTTTGGACAAACTAAAATTAGAGATACATTGTCTGTTGGTACCAATCCTAATATAGGAACAGAAGGCCAAATATTAGTAAGTAAAGGAACAAATCCTATAGAATGGGTAGACAATCCGACATCTTCCGGTAGTATAGATTTAACATCATTAGTTAGTAACGAATTATTAAGAAAAGATGGTACAAATAATTCTGTAGTTGGAGCTGATATAATAACATCGGCTACATCTGGAGGAGGAATAACAAGTCAAAAAACTCAGTTTGTATATACTAATGGAGGTATAACAACACTTTCATCAATAGAAAGCAAAAACGATTCTGGAACTTATAG
>Ga0222715_10001433_pt1 | contig 22646 bp, 24 predicted proteins | sample C33_9DmetaG_FD_165056 | JGI IMG/M metagenome (GOLD analysis project Ga0222715, IMG submission 165056) | Estuarine water microbial communities from San Francisco Bay, California, United States - C33_9D | ecosystem: Environmental > Aquatic > Marine > Unclassified | place: USA: California...
TTATGTTTTTTTCCATTTTTCAAAATGATTATGGTTGGAACAAATTCAACATCCGTATACACATCAGAAGATTCTAATTCTTTCATACCTGTCGGATCCATTTGTGCTAAAATTAAATCCGTATTATATTTTTCATCTATATCCTTACACATATCATCCCATTCTTCTTCCATGGCAATACAAGCTGGACAAGTTGGACTAAAATACTTAACAAATGCGTCTTGTTTTTTTACTTGATCTTGGAACATTTTGGCATTTTTATTATTAACATATAACAATTTCATATATAAAATTAAGAGATATTAATTTGAACGAAGAGAGAAATTGGAAAATTTATTTATCCTAATTTAATATATATGTTAAAATTTATTTTTATACTCATTGTATTTTTATTAGGATTATATTTTACTTGTAATTATACTAGTAAACAAGTAATTGAAGGTTTTGATGTTTCTAAAGGTGGATGCCCTAATATATTAATTCAAAAAGGAAACGAAATTTATTTACATAATTCTCGTCAAGCCAAAATACCTGGTGTTAATCCAATTAAATTTAATAATTTAGAAGAATACACTGAATTTGTCGATTGGCAAAGAAGTCAAAATATTAATTGTCCTGTTTTATTTTTACAACATTCTTATGATGCTCAAGGCAAATCTGTTTATACATTTAGACCTAGTATCAATGACCCACAAGGAGGTCTTCCACCCACTTTAACTTATGGTTCTGATGACCAAGCTATTCCTCTTTCTGCTCAAAAACCACCTGAAACAAAATTAATTGATGCTGGAAGAGACGATGATCCATATAACGAAAATTCCTACCCTGGATATGATCCAATGAATTTGTATGAAGGAGAATATACACCTTTAGATAAAATGTTTCATGAGCAAGAAGGCAAAGGAAAAAAAAGCACCAACCCAATGGATACTAACTGGGGAGGAATAGCTTATACACAAGGAGCTATAGATGCGGGTTATTATAAGGGAGACGAAGTTTATATGCAAGTTAATTAAATCTTTATTATTTATAATTTAAATTCTAAAGATTTTTATTTTATCCGTAGAGTAGGGTTTCAAATCCTAACCGACCTATTCTCGGGAAATGACTGACTATTGCCGCTCCTTCTACAAATCTCCAATATCTATGGGGTCCATATCCTAATACTGTTGTTACTGGCCTTGGGCCCGCCTGGGCATTATCATACATTATTCCACAAGCAGGAGTTCCTGGTGAACCATATACTTGGTTATTATCATGTACTCCAGTAAACCTGGTTGTCCATGTTGAATTATTGTCACTACTCTGAATAGTAATATTTGCCGATCTTTGACCTCCACCATAAACAGAATATGCATAACACCTTCCGACATATGTAGGTGTTCCAAAATCATATGATACAGTTCCTGGTGCGATTGTTCCCGTATCAAGACAATTATCTGCAGCATAAAATGCAATTTGAGTAGTAGACCAGTCATAAACAGTCAATTGATTAGGTATGTTTACTACTACACTTCCATTTGTTAAATTTACATCATAAGTTCCTCTAGTGCTACAATTTAAACTATTAACAGTTAAACTTGTGGAGCTATTATATGTTACACTTGATTTACTTAAGATAGTCGCTCCATCTACAAATGAAACATCTGTATTTGCAATATAAAAAGTCCCTGTAACCGCTATATTAGTTGTAGTTCCTACTTCTACTGCATCGGGACTAATTGTAGTTAAAGTTGGATGTTTTAATCTTAATCTATAGGAGGCATTAGTTAATGCACCTGAAGCATCTTCAACTTGTAACACAAATGTATATTGTGTTCCGTCAGCTGCAGCGTCCATTAATGTTCCAGTAGGAAGTTTAACTGTGGCACTAGATATATCATTAATTGATATATCACTAGTTCCACCATTATTAAACCCTCCAGCTGTTCCAGAAATAAATTGCCAATTTTGTAAAGGATAATGAGTTGGTGAAGATAAATCTGTAGCTGCTATAGTAAAACTAGCAGATCCATCCTGGACAGCAAAATCCTGAAATATAGATGGACTAAATATGCTGGGTTCTGTAAAAATAGGTCCTTGATTACTAGCAATAATTGCACTAAAAAAGATAGTTGAAAATCCACTTGTTAGATTTGTTAGTGTTATAGCAAAAGGTAGTTCATTACTTATATCAACTAGTTGTTTTGTTCCACTTGAATCAAAAATAATAATTACATTAGTAGATGAATTCACAATTTCAGTGGTAGGATTTATTATTGTGCCTAAATTATTAAACCCTCTCACAATTACATCAACCCCTGATGTTGTATCAAAATCTGTGCCAATTAAAGAATAAGAAGAATCAGGATAACTAATGATTCCCCCTGAAATTCCGAAATTAAAATAATTGGGAGAAACAGATGTAATAGTAGGCGAGGGTAAAGAAATTGGACTCCATGATCCAGCCAAACTATTAAAAAATTCAATTATATTGTTAGTTGTATTATATCGAATCATGCCCGCGTATCCTGTAGTAGGTCTCTCATTAGAAACTCCAGCAGGTATTTGTAAATAAGAAGAACAGTCTATTACAACTCCAACATTGTTACTATTGTCAGGTGATATAGTAATATTTTCATTGGAATTTCCAATAATAGTATTGGCTCTTAAAAACCATTGTGTATCATTATTTTGTGGTTGTAAATATCTTTGTGTCATTATAATATTTCTAAATACAAAAATATTATAATTTTAATTATCCTTTATTTTAGATTACATTTAAAGAAAACTGTGCTTTATTTAATGAAATATCATTAAGAGATTGTGTTTGTTGAAATACAGAAAAATTAATTACATCTCCACTTACTAAATAAGCACTATAACTCACATTGTAATTGGGATTATTAATTAATCCATTAAATACTCTTAAATTATAAATATCTGTAATTAACAAAGATGAAGGATCTGTAGTTGTCCATTTTACATAACAATCACTTAAATCGTATGTTTCTAACCCTAAAATTAAATTTGATTGATAAAATCCATTTTCAGGAACAATTATATCTCCATTTGAATATGTAAATCCTTGATTGCTCATTTCTGTATTAAAATCTAATTTACTATAACTATTATCGATTAAATTTGTGGAAGAATCATTATAACTTATATATTTGTTACTCTGTATTATACCATGAACCACCATACTTATATCGTTTATCTCATTTTGTAAAACTTCTTCTGTAGAATTTAATAAAGATAATGGAACAGCATCTTTAGGTTGCCATACTGCACCACCTTCCAATCCTGTTATTTTATTCTTTGATATGATAACGCTATAAGACATAATATAATATATTTAATTATTATATTATCTTTTAAATCATTTTAATCCGTCCAAATATTTCATATTTTCTTTTAATGTTTCTCTGTATTTATTTAATTCATTTAATTTTACAATATAGGTATTTATACTTTCATCATTCGGATTTGCTTTCATTTTTGCGGCTAACAAATTAGCTGATTGTAGTGATTCAGAACTTATTCTATCTTCCATCGCTATTATTAAATCTTCCCAATGTTTCCTATATTTTACTAAATTCATTTGGTCTATAGTTTTTTGTGTTGCATCATTTAAACTGTCTATATTTTCTTGAATTCTTTTTACTGCAGGGTCATCTGAATCATCTGAACTACTATCACTTGAACTACTTGAACTACTTGAACTACTTGAACTACTTGAACTATTACTATCACTTCCTCTCATTCCTAGAAAACCTTCCTTTTTCTCTCCTTTATTAATAACGGTTCTTATTATTAAAAATAATAATATTCCAATTAAAACATATCCTAAATAAGTGCTATATTCCTCTAATTTCATTATATATTAATCTATTATAAATTTTTTTATATTTTCTACTGCTGTTTTACTTATTTTTCTTGATAAACCATTATCACTGATTATTCTCACATTATCTAATATTTTTTCATCTTCTCCTAACTGTTTTATTAAATTTTTTATGTTTTTATATTCCTTCATTATTGTAATTGCTGTTTTACTACTTACTCCTGGTATATTTGATAACATTATCTCTCCTATATTTTCTGGTGTTATATTGTTTTTCTTTGGCTGTTTTAATACTTCACAATAATTTTCTTCTTTTACACCCATTTTTAAGTTTTCATTATCGTAATATGTTTCTCTCTTATTTTCCTTCTCTAATTTATCAGCAAAATTTATTATTAAATCACATGTCTCATTTATATTTTTGGTTCTTATTACTGAAAAACCTTTAAAATAATTTAGAGTAATTAATGTGGAATATAAAGTTTTCTTATCTATTCTGCCTTTTTGTGGATTATATTTTTCTAAATCACCTTCTATTATGTAAATGATATTATGATTATGTAAATTGCATTGATTTAAACGGAATGATTGTTCTTTATATCTACCGTCTTTTATACTTGCAGCTAAATCGTAGAGAGATTTTCTCTCAAAAATTACCTTCTCTTTCTCCTCTTTATCTAATAAAATCATATCTCCTAATGGTAAACTTTCTAATTTTATTTCATGGCTATGTTCTTTGAATAATAAATTCATATTTGTCATTACATCGCTCTCTCGACAATCTATTTTTATAAACATAATTAAATATATTACATTACTTATGTTTAATTAGTTATTTGATTTATATTTATTTTCTTCTTGTGTTTCTTTTTACTTTAGATTTATTTTTATGTTTTTTAGAATTTCCTTTTTTCTTTTTGGTATACATTTTGCGTTTGGTTTTTCTTCCTTTCTTTTTTTCTACTTTGTTTTTCTTTGAACCTTTCTTTTTCTTTCCTCCTCTATATGAAGCCGCTAAATCATGTAAAGGACCGCTATCACCTTCACTATTATATAGTTCAACTAACATATTATCTATTTCATCGGCTACATCCTCAATATTGTCTCTTGTAACTGAAAAATCTTCATCAAAATCTTCACCCAATTTGTTTTTTAATTCATTATAATCTTTTGCTATGTCAGAATAAGCACAACCGCTTTTTGATTTTGTTTCTCTATTTTTTAAAGCTGCATCAAGTATTTGATTATAAGTAGCAGTGTTCTTACCAGTTATATTCTTACTCTTATTGCTGCTCAACAATCTTCTGATTCCAATAGTAGTAGGACATACATCTCCTTGTCCTTGTTCTTGTGTTCTTCTTTCTTCTGTTGCTGCTACTTGTCCTGTTGTATCTTCTTCACTTGTATCTTCTTCACTTGTTACTTCAGGATTAGGAATAGGATTTTCACCAACAGGGTTAAGATTAAATTCTGTAGGTGCTTCTCCTTCTACTTGTGTGGTTGATGCGTCTACTTCTGGTGTTGTTGATGCGTCTACTACTGGTGTATTTCGAGGTGCAATAGTTAGGGATTGTTGCTGTGGTGCCGTTGAGATTTCACTTGCATATTGAATAAGTTTTTTTGTTTTAGAACTTACACCATTTTGTAGTGCTTGTTGATTACTCATCGCACCTATACTTACCAATGAACCTGCTGCCATTTTCTGTGCTATTAATGGTCCACCCCAAATACCTGCTACAACTAGTATTATTATAAGCACCAGAATTATTCCCCATCCGCACATCATTTCAGCAATGATGTCTTTAGATCCTTTAACGATTTCAACACCTATCTTTCCTACTTGGCCTGCAGCGTTTACACCCAAACCCCCTGCATCATTTATTACTGTATTCATAGCTGGGATTACCTTATCATAAGTTTGTTCAATAGGGATGGATATAGTATCTACTATTCCACCAATAAACTCTGTGCGATAATTTCTCATGACTTCCGCTTGTTGTTTTGCTTGTTCTTGCCTTGTTTTCTCTGCACTTTCTTGGAATGCTAGATCTCTTTTAGTTTCTAAAAATTTTTGAGGATCTTGGTCACCAAAAGCTTCTTGAAAAATTTGAAGTTGTTCATTAATTTTCATTATCTCTTTAATTGTTAGTTTTTTAACTAATTCAGGACCTTTATCTCCCTTTAATTTGCCTAGTTTTGGAGTATATTCTAAAAGTTCTATTAATGTTTCAGCACTACTTATTATATAATCAAGAGATTTAACATCAGAATTATCTAGTAAAGGTTCGATAGCTTCACTAATAGTTCCCTTTTTTTCCTTGAAATCCTTTAATCTTTTACTCCATTCAGGTTTTTTAAAAATTCTTATTCCTTCTTTTTTTTCCTTTGCTGCTGCAATCATAGTGTGTAATCTTTGTATTAAAAAAGCTCTTGAATAAACTGTCTTTTGAACAACATTTTCCCCTTCAATATTCAAAGGTTTATAGGAAAATTCGATTCCTATTTCTACAACTTCTTTTGTATTTCCGTCTTCATCTGTCTCTTGTTTAATAGTAGAAATTAAATTATAATTAGCTTCAGGAATTAATGTTTCACAAAAATGTTGATTCATTGAACCTACTAAAATTTTGGCATCTTGATTATATTTAAAAGCCGAATAGTCGATTTCTGTCACTTGTCCTGCATCCTCAGTATATTCAGTAACAGATGAACCTTTTTCATTAGCTCCAGTTAATATTTTAGTAAATTTATCTATAAACTCTTCACTTATTTGCTTCTCTTCTACATCTTTGCTTTTTTTTAAATCTAAAAGTTTTTGTTGTTCCCCTCCATATCCTAACCACTGGAAATACCTTCTTCCCACTTCATTAGTACTTGGTATATAAGTGTCTGGATCTACTCCTAATTCTTTTAAATCTGCATCTATTTCACTAATTTCATATTCAAGTTGATTAAGTTTTGTTAACTGTTGGTCTAATATATTTAAAGCTTTAGTTATTTCTTGAAGTTGAGACATTCCTCCAGTTGTTTCACCATACTGTCTACCAATATTAGTACAAACCTCTATAAATTTGCCTTGACTATTGGTAGCTGTCTCTTGAAGTTCATCTATTTGGATAGTTTCCGACATTTTGTCTACTAAATCTTGAATATCCTTACCAGTGAGTGTATAGTCAACCATTTCTGTTTTTGTAGTTTTTTCTGTTCGTGGGTTTCCCTCTTCATCTAGTAATGGTTTATTATTTTCATCTACTAGATTTGTTGTTTCTGTTACTTCTCTCGTTTTTTGTAGAGTTCTATCAAATCTTTCTATTACTCTATAATTTGATGATGCCACACCTACAGACATCAATGTATTAACACTAATTTGAAAATTCTTGAAATTGAAATTTCCAACTTCTAAACCAGCTAGAGCTAATGAAGTTCCACTAGCAAAAGCTTCTACTTGAGAAGATGTCATATAATTTATATTTGCCAGAAAATGTTGTTTTTCTTGTGGTTTAGCGTTATTCCAATTTTGTAGAGGCATATTAGTTATTACTTGCATAAATGCCTTTTCTGATGCGGACATTTGTTCAGCTAATTGTAATGAAGGTAAATTTGAACTTGGTAAAGTTAAAGGAAATGAATATTCCTGTCCATCAACCATAAATGTTGATGGAACATCTGATTTTTTAGTTAAATCTAATGAAGATACTTGAGCTGTTGTTTGATCTAATCCTTGTGTTTGGTCTGCACTTGATGAAGGTGTTTCATCCTGATCCACAGGGATCAACTCGGGCATATCACTATAATCTTCTTCTTCTTCTCCAGGAATAGTTCCTCCTTTTGTTATAGGTTTAAATAAAACTTTATTCATTAATAACATCATATTAAAGGAAATAATATCAGCATCCTGACAATTATATAAAACAACAAATTGTTTATAATATTTGATGGCTTCTTGAAAATCTATATTTTTGATATTTTTTTTTAAAAATTCAAATTTACTTCCTCCTTTCATTTCTTCATTATCTTCATCTTCTACTATTTCTGCTTCAGGAAGATATTCAAGAGAAACATATTCACTTTTAGGTATTCCAAATATATTAGCAAGCATTAAAAGTATTGTATTAGCTTTAGTATGTTCTTCAAAATTATACATTAATGTTTGTTTTAAAATAGATATATAAGGAAACAATGTAAATTGAAATTGTCCATACATTTGTTTAATAAGAGCATATTTATTAGATGTAGGATCTAATGAAGCCAATGCAGTTTTTTCCTGTTCACTTGCTTTTTTAGTTATTTCACCAAGTTTTTTTAGATTTTCTATAGCAAAATAAGAAGCTGCTAATCTTCTTGTATAATATTCTCCATTTTGTCCAAGATAGTTTATTATTAAATTATTCATTGTTTCAAATATTAGCAATACCATACTAGATGCTAAAAGTTCTAGTCCTGGTGGAACATTTTGTGGCGTCGTGTTTAAAATACTGTTAATAAAATCAACATCTTCAGGATTGTTTAATCTTATTTGTTGAATTACTTTATCTAACTCAACTTGATTAGTTGGACTATTTTCTTGTTCCATTATAATATAGAATATGATTAAAATTCTAAATTATAAATTTATAGTAATGGACCACCTGACCTTGGGTTACCAATAGTATAATTTTGTCTAAAGTTAAATAAAAAATTAGGTTTTAGAGCAGGGGCAGCTGGTTGGAAAGCTTGAGACGAAGATTTTGCAATCATAAATCCAGTAGCACTTGGAGCAGCTCCGCCTTTTTTTGGTCCTCCAAAATATCTCGTTCTTACAACTTGACCAGTAGTAGTGGTTACATTTACACCAGGCATAATACCATTGGTTCCACTTGCTCCTCCAAATTGTACTTTTCTTGCGGTTCCTGAACGACCGTTATGACTTTTATATCCATTTCTTTGTGGCATAATATATTATACATTTAGATAATAAATTATGAAAAAATTATTTAACCTTGAGGAGCAGATCCAGTTCTAGATCCACCATATAATAAAACCTTCTTTCCAACACCACCAGATGCCAATGGATTAACAGACAAAATAAGGTTTTGTCTCATATAGTTTTGTTGGGCAGTAGGATTTCTATAATATTGAGGTAAGAATTGCCAAGGGTCACCTCTAGCACCCTTAATTTGTAGATGTCTGTATACAGCAGTGTCACTTAAACCTACACGAGGAGCTAATCCTCCCATGATTCCAAAGATACTTGTTTGATTAGCAATAGAAGGAGTACTTCTTGCTCTTTTACTACCTTGCATATATCCGACGGGCATTATATAATCACTAAATATTTTTTTTTACTTTTATAATATTTTGTAAATAAACCTAAATACAAAATAATATTATATATAAATGGCAGAATTTAAAATAAGTCATGATGATGATATAATTAAATCCGATGAAGGATTGGTTTTTAATCCATATAATCCTAATAATGTTGAGATTACATTGAGCCAAGTTCAATTTATTCTAACAAAGTATGGTATACCTGGTAAAGTTTCTAATTTATCATTATATAAAAGGGCTTTTATTCATAAATCTTATACTAAAAGACCACAATTATATAATTTACAAGAAAATATAACTATTACTGAACAACCAATAGATTGTTTACCTTTACATACTAAATCAAATGAAAGATTAGAATTTTTAGGTGATGGAGTATTAGAATGTATTACTAAATATTATCTTTATAGAAGATTTCCTAAAGAAAACGAAGGTTTTATGACCGAAAAAAAAATTGCTTTGGTTAAAAACGAATCCATTGGAAAATTAGCTTTAGAAATGGGGCTCCATAAATATTATATTATTTCTAAGCATGCTGAAGAAAAAAAGACTAGAACAAATCTAAAAAAACTAGGATGTTTATTTGAATCATTTCTAGGAGCATTATTTTTAGATTTCAACAAAATAGATATTAAAGATGAAGAAGGATGGTTTCAAAATACATTTGTTACTGGTCCGGGTTTCCAAATAGCGCAAATTTTTGTAGAAAATATATTTGAAAAACATGTTGATTGGATGAAATTAATACAAGACGATGATAATTATAAAAATATTTTACAAGTTAAAATTCAAAAGGAATTCAAAGAAACTCCTCATTACTTAGAAATTAATCATGATGATGAAAATGGTTATCAAATGGGGGTATATTTGTGTTTAGGACAAAAGATTCATGAAGTTGACCAAAAAAATGCTATTGATTTTAAATCGATTGGTTCATTTGAAAATATTCAAAAAATTATAGAAAACGACGGAAAAATATTTGTTTATTTGGGAAAAGGCACACATAAAATTAAAAGAAAGGCGGAGCAAATGGCTTGTGAAGAAACATTAAAAATGTTTGATTAATTAGTAATTATTTCTTTTTTTATGTGTTTAATTAATATAGATGTCCTCTAGTATTTTAGAAAAATTAAAAGTAAAACCAGTTCCTAAAAAAATAGAACAAATCCAAGTTAAAATTATGGATCCTCAAAAAGAGGAAACAATTGAAATTAAAACCAAAATTATTGATAAGACCAAAGATAAACTTATAAATAGGGATGATTTTATTAAAAAACTTAAAATTTCCGTTTCAACCAAAATGCCTGAAGTGGTTCCTCCTGAACCTATCCCATCTGTCAAAAAAACCAAAAAAATAAGCAAAAAATTAAAGTTGGTTTCTGATAAAGAAGATATATCAGATGTTACTAAAATCCGCAAAACTAAAAAACCTGAACCTCAATTATTAGCTGATGATATTGATTTACAACAATTAATCGGCGATACTAAAATTATTGATAGATTACCACCTAAAGAAAAAAAAATTTTGCTAAGAGCTAATGCATATTATATGAATAATAGAGAGTCATTTATAAATTTTATTAATGCATTGTTTAAACCTTTTAAAGAGGAATTTCAAAAAGCCTCCGAAAGTTTATCTTGTGATAGACCTCAAGATGCTCAATTTACTTTACTTACGCATCAAAAAATTGTCCGTGATTATTTAAATTTACATTCACCTTACCGAGGCCTTCTTTTATACCACGGATTAGGTAGTGGTAAAACATGTAGTTCAATTGCTATTGCTGAAGGATTAAAAACTGACAAACAAATAATTGTTATGACACCAGCATCTCTTAGAATGAATTATTTGCAAGAATTAAAATCCTGTGGTGATTTATTGTATAAAATTAATCAATATTGGGAGTTTGTTCCCATAACCAAAGACTCAAATAAAACCCTATTAGACACTCTTTCTGAGGTTCTTAGTTTATCCAAAGACTATATTAAAAAACATGGAGGTGCATGGTTAGTTAATATAAAAAAAAAATCCAACTATAATGAATTAACCAGTCCACAAAAGAAAAGTTTAGATCTACAAATAAATGAAATGATTACTCACCGATATAGATTTATTAATTATAATGGTCTTAGAAAAAGCCATTTAAGAGATTTAACCCAAAACGGAAATATTAATCCGTTTGATAATAAAGTTGTTATCATTGATGAAGCTCATAATTTTGTCAGTAGAATAGTGAATAAAATGAAAATACCTGATTCCTTATCTATGCAATTATATGAATACTTATTATCTGCTGTTAATTGTCGTATTGTATTTCTCTCTGGAACCCCTATTATTAATTATCCTAATGAAGTAGGAATTTTATTTAATATTTTAAGAGGCTACATTAAAACCTGGAATATTCCCTTAAATATACGCACTTCCAGGAAAATTAATAAAGATGAAATGATAAATATTTTTAAAGATCTTCAAATATTAGATTATTTAGATTATAAACCTGCGTCTAAAATGTTAACTATTACCAAAAATCCCTTTGGTTTTATTAATATCAATAAAGATGGTATTTACAAAGGAGTTTCTAATTTTAAAGTTGGAACAAGAGGAGAAGTCAGTGATGCTGATTTTATTAAACTAGTTACATCTATATTAAATAAAAATGAAATAGATGTTATTGCTTCAAGTATACGAATAGAAAATTTTAAGGCTTTACCTGATACATTAGATTCATTTAAAAATTATTTTATTAATCCCACTAATAATGAATTAACCAACGAAAATCTTTTTAAAAGGAGAATCTTAGGATTAACCTCTCATTTCCGAAGTGCAACTGAAAAATTAATGCCTGAATTTAATAAAGATGTTGATTTACGCGTCCTTAAAATCCCTATGAGTGATTACCAATTTGGTATTTATGAACAAGCTAGAATTGAAGAGAGAAAATTAGAAACGGCAAACAAAAGAAGAGCAAGAAAAGATGATGTATTTAATGATTCTGTTTCCACTTATCGTATTTTCTCAAGAGCATTTTGTAATTTTGTGTTCCCTCTTGAAAATCCTAGACCTATGCCTCAAAACGATAAAAATATGAAAGCTAATCTTGATCAAGAAATTGATGAAGATATATTAGATGCTATACCTGTCAGGGAAAAAATACAAAATGCAGATGGATTATACGGGGCAGATGATATTGATATTTTAGAAAAGGCAGAGGAAGAAAATCAAGATGAATCTTATCCTAATAGAATTCGCAAAGCATTAGAATTTTTAGAACAAAATAAATCTACTATTTTATCCAAAACAGGATTGTTAACTTATAGTCCTAAATTTTTAAATATGCTTGAAAACATACAAGATCCTGAATTTCGCGGACTCCATCTGATTTACACCCAATTTAGAACTTTAGAAGGTGTAGGTATCTTGAAAGTTATTTTAGAGGCAAATGGTTTTACCCAATTTAAAATTAAAAAAAATGAATCAGGTATTTGGGAATTAAATATGGCCGAAAAAGGCAAACCTACCTTTGCTTTATATACAGGAACCGAAGAAGATGAAGAAAAGGAAATTATAAGAAACATATTCAATAGCGATTGGGAAAAAGTTCCTTCCTCTTTAGTTAGCGAATTAACTCCTATTTCAACAAATAACTTATATGGTGAAATTATTAAAGTCTTGATGATCACTGCCTCTGGTGCCGAAGGTATTTCATTGAAAAATACTCGGTATGTCCATATAACTGAACCTTATTGGCATCCTGTCCGCACGGAACAAGTAATTGGACGCGCACGAAGAATATGTAGTCACCAAGCTTTACCCGAAGAATTAAGAACTGTTAAGGTATTTTTATATTTAATGACATTTACAGAAAAACAATTAGAAAGTGAAGCATCAGTTCAATTGAAAATTCAAGATGTTAGTAAATTAGATAAATCATTGCCTATTACCAGTGATGAAGCGTTATATGAAATTTCAAGTATTAAAGAAAAAATCAACAAAGAATTATTAAAGGCAATTACAGAGTCATCAATGGATTGTGCTTTATTTAATAAACCTGGGACCAAAGATGCAATAAAATGTTTTACCTTTGGCAAAACAAATCCTAATACATTTTCTTTTAAACCTTCTTTAAGTAATGAAGAATCCGATCAAATAGGAGATTTAAATAAAGAGAAAATAACTTGGGTTGCTGAAGAAATTAAAATACCGGTAGATGGAGTGAAAAAAACTTTTGCCTTAAATAGAAGCACTATGGAGGTATTTGATTTAGAATCTGTTCAACAAGCTAAGGAATTTGGTGGTGATCCAATTAAAATTGGTGATTTGATAAAAAAAGCCGATGGAAAAGTTAAATTCGTCCGAGTTTAAATAAATAAATAATATTGTTTTATTATTTATTTATAAATGTTTCTCTAAATCTTTCAATCATTTTTTTTATTGTTATGATATCGGGTGTGCTACGGCGGGTTTTATCATTGATATTAATTTCTCTTTTCCTTCTGTTCATTTCTTTTTTTATTGGTTTATTAAAATCCTCATCATCTAAGTCTATTGTTTCAATGCTTCCTTCACTTCCTAGGCTACCAATACTATAACTTCTTATTTCTTTTTTATCGAAACTAACACTTCTTTCTTTACTATTCTTTTTAGACATGTATATATATTATATTAGACTTTATATTCAAGTATTTTTTGCATACTAACTTCAATTTCTTTGAATAATAATAATAATTGATTTTTCTTACTTAATAATAAATTATATTCTTTTTTTAGATCTATTTCTTCTCTCACTTCATTTTCTATTGTCTTCTTTTTCAATTTGTCAAATATATTATTAATATTATTCTCTTTAAAAGATACTTTTTTTTGTTCTTTTTTTTCTTCCGAAATTGTTTTTTTTTGGACTTCTACTAGATTATTAACTTTATCATCATAATTTATCCATTTTTTTGCCTCTTCTGATACTTCTGGTATTTCTAGTTCTCTTTCTCTTGTAGCCATTCTTTCAGCAATTAATCTATCCATATCATCTCCGATTGGTATATCGTCACCATCATTATTTTTATCATTAAAGTTTATTTCACTCGGTTTAGAGGGATTAATTAAATTATCTAATTCTTTTTTATGGTAATTATATTGATCATTTAATTGGGATTTTCTCTCTTCCTGTAAATCTTGAGCTTTATAAACCATTTGAATTTTTTTTTCTACACCTTTTTTTTCTTTATTTATCATTTCTATACTCATTTCTATCGCTAATTTATTTTTTTCAATTAACTTATTATTTTTATATTCCACATTAATATGACTTAATATATCTTCAAATTTTTTTTGAACAAATGGAAATTTATCATTTGATAAACCTTCAAATGTATTATTATCTTGCAATAAACTCCAAATTAATCCTTTATTTTCTTGTCCTAGGAAACTCATATATTTAAAATAAAGTTTTTATTTTAAATATTATTTTTATTGAATATTAAAATACTTTTTTCTTAATTTAAATACTTCCTCATCATCTATTTTATTTTTTAAAAAATGAGTTGCTGGTTTATCTTTTAACATTTCTATAATAAAATATAAACAATACATCCCGCATTCTGATTCTGTTTCTTGATGTTCTATTTCATTTTCATAGTAATTAAAATCGATTCCTAATTGTTTCCCTTGAGAAATTATAGTATTTACAAATTTATTTACCTCATTTGGAGGTTTATTTCCATTACTATCAAAATAAATTATATATTTCTTTTTTATATTAATAAACATAGATATCCAGTGTTCTCCAGATTTATAATGAGGATGTGTATTAAAAATTACTCCTATTTTATTTTTATTTTTCTTTATTTCTTCACTTAAATTGAATTTACATAATTCTTCCCATACACATTCTCCGTATAACTTATGATTATCATAATCAATTGGGGAAGGTCCTAAAAACACAAAACATTTATAAAACTTTTCATATTGTTTCATTACTGATTCTATATCTACACTACTTAACCATTCATCTGGTTTAGTTTTCCATTCCCTTGGTGCTTTTGGGGCAAATGTATAATTTAATAATTCTTTGTCTAAATTTCCCTCCATAAATTTACTTCTTAACCAACATGATTCTTTGTCACATGAACTTGCCATATTTTCTTTTAATGAATTCCAAATTTCCTTTGGATCATTTGATTTTATTTTATTTCTTGGGTGCCTAGTGTTCCATAATTTTTTCATTTTATGGAGTGAATTATCTGTATAACAAGAATAACCATTTTTATTTGGATTTGGACTACAATTGACCTTTTTAAAATTATCCTTTTTTTTATAAGATTTTTTATGTTTTTTATGACTATTTTGTCTCTTTGTTTTATTCATATTCATATTAATTATTGATATTTTTCTTTTTTTCAATTCCTTTGGTTTTTAGATCTTTAGATTTTAAATTAAATGTTTTTTTTTCAGGTAAAATGACTGTTGGTTTTTTTTCATTTCTTTTTATATAATTATCTAATGTAATATGTTTTGTTTCTTTCTCTTTGGCCATTAAATAATCACAATTATTATATCCCACTTCTTCTATTTCATCAAGTATGTTTTCCATTTCTTCTTTTTCATCTTCACTATAATCTTCTTGTATGAAATCTTTTTTATCTTGAAATTTTAAATAGTTACAACAGGACTTTATATATCCGTTAAATACATTATTTAATTGTATATCTTCTATTTCATTCCTAAATAATTTTCTTGTTAAATCCAATATTCTTTTTTTGTAGAATTTTTTTTCAGATTTAAAATTCTTATCATTAAATATATCGCGTTTTTTTACTAATTCTTGGTATTGTGATTTGTTCAAAAAATATTCTAATGTTATATTATCTATTTCATTCATAGAAATATCCATTTACATATTTGTATGAATTTTATTTTACTTATTTAATTTATAATTTTTTCAGGTAAACAAATAGGCCCATCTTTTACACATTGCACTGTTGAATTATTAAATATTTTCTGACTACAATTTAATGTATTAGGATTAAATGGTGCAAACTCCGGTTTGTCAAATAATAAGGGATGTGTTTGTTGAACAGGTTTAAAAGAAACAGTAGTCTTGTATAAATCGCTATCGGAAGAAGGAACATATTCCGATTGTTCACATCTTTGTAAAGCAAAAAATTGATTTCTAAGCTGAGATTCTACATTTATATTATTAGAAAATCCATTCCACGGAGCTTGTGCATTTCCAGGATTAAAGATTCCTTTGGTTGAATAGGGTTGATAACTGTTTAACGCAATATTTGGTTTTTTATATTGGTCTAATACTTGCATATATCCATATTTGGTTGATACTGGTCTTATACTATATTGAGGTTGAAGAGAGGCAGAAGGAATATTTCTATCAGATATTCTGTCATTTATTTCATCTACTCTACCATGATTACATAAATATACTCCATTTACTACTCCATACATTCTACTCATTAATATATAAATAGAATATTATATTTTAAAAAATACCTAAAGAGTTTAATTTAAATTATAAATGTGCGGAATTTTTGCTTTGCTTCATAATAAAAAAGAAATATTAAATATGGACTTAATATCAAATAATTTTATGAAAGGAAAATCAAGAGGTCCTGAAAGCTCTAAATTTGAAATAATTAATGATAGGTTAATTTTGGGTTTTCATCGGCTTGCGATTAATGGTTTAAATAATACCTCAATGCAACCATTAAATATCGATGGGGTTTTTTTAATATGTAATGGGGAAATTTATAATTATAAACAAATTTATTCTAATTTGAATTATAATCCTGTTACAGAATCCGATTGTGAAGCGATTATTCCTTTATATAAGAAATATGGTATCAAATATACTTTACAAAATTTAGATGGAGTTTTTTCTTTTATTTTATTTGATGTAAATAAAAATGAAGGCTATATTGCTAGAGACCCTTTCGGTGTGCGTCCATTATATATGGGTATTCAAAATAACTGTTTTTATTTTTCATCCCTTTTAAAGCAAATATCCGATTTATCAGCTGAATGTTTGAATTTTGAGGCAGGCACTTATATTCAATTTCAGATTCCTCCTAATAAACAAAAATACACTATTCATTCTCCGGTAACCTATACCACTTTTAATTATAATATGAGTAATCGTTTATTTAATAGTGGTATAGATTCATTGGAGATGAGCTATAAAATAGTTTATAATAGTTTATTTGAAGCTGTTAAAAAAAGAGTAATTACGATGGAAAGAAATATGGCATGTTTATTATCAGGTGGTTTAGATAGTAGCTTGATATCCGCTTTAGTAGCTAAATTTGTTCCTAGTGGACAATTACAAACATATAGTATTGGAATGCCAGGTGGATCTGATTTACAATATGCAAAACTAGTTGCTAAACACATAAATAGTAATCATACAGAAATAATGGTTTCGGATAAGGAATTTTTACAAAGTATAGATGAGGTTATCTATCAGATTGAAAGTTATGATACTACAACTGTAAGAGCTAGTGTGGGTAATTATTTAGTTGCAAAATATATTTCTGAAAATAGTGATGCTAAGGTGATTTTCAATGGGGATGGGTCAGATGAATTAACTGGAGGCTACATGTATTTTCATAAATGTCCAAATAACATAGAATTTGATTATGAATGTAAAAGATTGTTAAATGATATTCAATATTTTGATGTATTAAGAAGTGATAGAACTATATCTTGTCATGGATTAGAAGCAAGAACACCCTTTTTAGATAGATCTTTTGTTCATAATTATTTATCATTACCGATTGAACATAGGAATTTTAATAAATATGATGGTATGGAAAAATGGTTATTACGAAAATCAGTGGAAGTATCAGATAGTAATCTTTTACCAAAGGAAGTATTATGGAGAACAAAAGAAGCTTTCAGTGATGGGGTAAGCAGTATGCAAAAATCTTGGTATGAAATAATACAAGAAAAATTAGAAGATAAGTATACAGATGAGTATTTAAATGAATCAAAATTAAAATATAAGCATAATCCACCCCAAACAAAGGAACAATTATATTATAGAGAAATTTTTGAGAAGTATTATGGTTTAAAAGGCGAAGTAATACCTTATTTTTGGATGCCTAAATATTGTTATGCTAGTGATTCTAGTGCTCGTTCTTTGGAAATTTATAAAAAACAAATGAATTTAGAAAGTAATATTGAAGAATAATATAATGGATAATTATAAATTTACTCCATCAAATCATATTTCGAATATAAGGAATTTAAAAACAAAAAATTTAGAAAATGAATATAATAAATTAATGCAAACATTAAGAACTTTTTATAACGAACATAACCTGGCTAATTTTGAAAAAAATAAACATAAAGTATATAAATGAAAAATATACATGAGAAGGTTTTTTATGTAGCTTTATACTTATCCTATGCTTTATATATAATTGCATATTTTCAGATTAGTCAATATAATCCACACTATTTGCATTTATTAGACATATTTATTAAATATTATGTTATGATATTTTTATTAATTAGGTTTAACCCATTTGTTAAATCGACTTTCACAGAATTTGACCGCACAGTGGTTTTTTCTTCAGCAATATTTATGTTAACGACCACTGCTTTATCTAATATGGCAGAAAGTGTGGGTATGTCAGCTGAATTTCTACATTTCTTACGGTTCTTACCTAGATAATTATTTCCGCCTTATACTTTTTTGTTTAGATGTTTTCTTTTTCCGTTTTAATGTTTGATTATTATTTTCATAAAAAAATTGTTTTATGTGTTGAAACATTTTTTTTCCAACTATTTCATCAATTTCCTGTTCTTTTTTATTTTTAATGTCTTCATTAAATTTATACTTACTATAAATATTATTCATTTCACTTATAAAATTGGGATCATGTTTTACAGCGTTACCTAACCTAGAATTTATAAATCTTAATAAAAATGTTGAAAAACTTAGATGAAAGTGATATGGTTTCACATTTATATAATATACTTTCTCATCTTCCATTTTGTGATGAAATATGTCATCAATAAAACATATTTCCACATCCTTAGGTAGCTGCGTACAACTGAATAAATCCTCTAGACTTTTATCATGTGAAGTTCTTCCTAACTCTACTCTTTCTCCTCTAACTTTAAAGGCAGCAATAATTTGATCAAATAATTTATAATTTAATTTATGATCAAAATAATCTTTTAAATTTTCGACCCAGATTCTAGGTCCTTGATTGTTTGTATATATCATTACTTTGTAACATTTTTTTTCTTTTTTTTTATTTTTTAAAAATTCCAAGGTAGGTAATAATTTAGGTCTTATAAATTCATGACACAGTTCTAAAATTTCATTAAAATTTTTATTTGCATATTCTTTATCTTTAAAATATTTATCAAGACAATCACAAAATACTCCTAATTGGGTAAAATAACCTAATGTTTCATCTACATCAAATACTACTATTTTTTTTTTCATGATATACATTATATTTTTATTAAAAAATCTAACTATTTATTATAGATTATATGGATTTAACAAATAAAGATTATATTAAAATTATCAAATATTACAAATTAAATAAACCAAAAAATAAGACCTACAAAGAAGTAGCGGAAGATACTTTAGCCGGTAAATTATGTAGATGTATAAAAAAGGTGAAAAATGATAAAATAAATGAAAAAGCTGCTATTGCCTTATGTAGAGAGAATATTTTTAAAAATCGAAATATTGATTTCTACAATTTTAAATGCAAAGAAAAACAACAGTTAATTCATAAAAAAAACCAAACTAAAAAATATTTAAAAAAATTTAGCAAAAATATTGGTTTTAATAAGACAAAAAAATCAAAAAAAAATAGAAACAAAAAATAATGACCAAATTAGCAGAATTAATTATTATTGCACAAAATATTCCTTATATTGAACCCTCTTCATCAAATATGGAACAATGGACATCCGATGAACTTGTTTTTAAATGTATTGATATAGCTTTACATAATCCTGTTCAAATTAAAGCGGGTCTTTATGTATGTGAACAATTTCCTCCTTTAAAATTAATATATAAAAGTATTTTAAATCAATATATTAAATACTTTACTGCTAGACAGCAAAGCTTAAATTGTGCAAGTTTATAAAATAAAATTGAATTTACAAAAAAATTTTATGGTATATTAAAATACTAACGATGAATTTTAATATATTAAATCAGCTTTTTGGATTTGTGCTTGGAGTTTGTAGCAAGTATAATATAGATGAGTCTCATGGATTGTCTCATAGTATGGATGTTTTAAATTTTGCTCACGATATTTATGAGGCAGAAAAATATATATACCCTGCATTAAAAGAGCAGGAAAATATAATTTATATATCCTCAGTATTACATGATATGTGTGATAAAAAATATATGAATGAAGAAGAAGGGTTAGAAGAAATAAATAAGTTTTTAGGTAATATAATTAAAGAAGAAGAAAAAGAAATAATACTAAAAATAATTTCTACCATGTCTTATTCCAAAGTAAAGAAACATGGATTTCCTGAGTTAGGGGAATATCAAATGGCGTATCATTGTGTTAGAGAGGCTGATTTACTAGCTGCATATGACTTTGATAGATGCGTTATATTTGATATGTATTCGAGAGGAAATATATTTGAAAAATCATTTGAAAAAGCGGAGATCTTATTTAAAGAGAGAGTATTTAAACATGCAGAAGATAACTTATTAACAACCCAATATTCATTAGCGGTTTATCCAAATTTACATTTGAATGCTATGAATAGAATTAAAACATGGAAAAATATTTTAAAAGTAAAAACATAATAATATATATGCCCAAAAAAATAAAAAAGATAGAGTATAAGAAACCACCACCTATAGATTGTTTTTATAGAACAGAATACTCAGCTACAACTGTAGATAAATTTGCAGAAATTTGGAATAAAGTTTATAATAGAATACCATGTGTTGAATGTAATATAAAACCAGTTGAAATAAAAAGAGAGATTTTTAATACTCATGAGCCTAGGTTTGGTATTTTACGAAAAAAATATTGTATGTCTTGTTGGTTACAAAAAGTTACTTTGAAACATGATCCAATGCATACAAAATAATTTTTTCTTGATCAGTTATTTTTTGAAATATAAAGCATTCGTCTATTTTAATCTGGAATCTTTGATTTTTGTTATTTTTGCAAATAACATGAATACCATTTGCCAAAATCTTTATATCAATAATTAATCCTCCTGTAGTTAATTTAAGATTTTCTGGATCATTCAAGTTTATCCACCTAATATATCTTCCATATTGAATATCACTTAAATCATCTACATATCTGTAGTCCTTTAATTTTTTATGATATTCTAATAATGTATCACGAGGTAATTGTAGTTTTTGTAAATAATCATTTTTAATTTGTTTGATGAGTGAAGTATTATATTTTTGAATACCTTCATTATTCTCATTATCAAGGGCTTTCATAAAATAATTTTTATGTGTTTCCTCGTCTTCATTGTCCATTAATATAATAAAAGAATTATATTTATTATATTTTGCATTAAATTAAATCTCTCCTTTTCTCTCTTATAGTTGGAAATACAAAACCCATAGAATATAAATAAAAGAGGATGTATGAACAAAAAGAAAATATATAATAGGACTCTTTGAAAATAGATACATAGAGAGAAAATAGAGAGATTAATTAAAATTCAAATTTAATAAAATTCTATTTTAATTTTAAGTTTTTAAATATTTTAAAAAGTAACTTAAAGAGAAAGTGTAATAAACCAGCTATTTAAGTAATTATGTTTAAAAAAGGGGAAAAGAATTTGGAGAAAATACATTTCCTTAATTATGGGGATAAAACTCTTATAAACAATATTAACCATATATTTAATCCTTAGAAAATAGAGAATAATATTATATCGACAATATTTTATCAAAATGAAGGATTATTTGTCTATATATTTAAACCCTCGTAATTTATCCCCAAAAAAGGAAAAATAAAATCCTGATTTTTGGATTCAGGAATCAAGAGGATGTTTTTTCAACATTGCCTTGATGTCAAGCGAGCTTTTTTGCCCAAAAATGAAATATTTTTTATTTGATGATGTAGTGCTCTGTCTACATGATGTAGTGAAGAATATCTACTGAAAAAAAGGCACTGTATACGATACTTGTAGGTATTTTACATTTTCACTTTTTTTTCAAAAGTCATTTGGGATTTCAAAATTCTACACAAGGTTTTTGTTGTAGATTTTTGATTTTTGGAAATAGGATTGGAAAAAGTTGAAAAAAAGTGGTTGTGACCATAATGCTCACAATGCAAAAAAAATAATTCTAATTTTGTTACTGAAAATTTTTTAATATATTTATGTAAACTATTTAGGGCCATTATGTCAGGCTAATATATATGGGTAAAATGCTAATAAAAAACCCCAAAAATTCGAACAAGAAATTTTTCTGTGAATCTTGCTCCTTTGAATGTAGCAACAAAAAAGACTTTAATCGTCATTTATCCACTACAA
>Ga0222715_10001437_pt1 | contig 22623 bp, 18 predicted proteins | sample C33_9DmetaG_FD_165056 | JGI IMG/M metagenome (GOLD analysis project Ga0222715, IMG submission 165056) | Estuarine water microbial communities from San Francisco Bay, California, United States - C33_9D | ecosystem: Environmental > Aquatic > Marine > Unclassified | place: USA: California...
GAGCGACGTCTCGATCGGAGCAGCGGGTTGGCCCGTCGTCGGCGAAGGTTCCGATCACGAGGTGCCCTCCTTCGCGGATACTGCGCGTAGCGGTGGCGACGTACCGGTCGCGGCCGGGGCCGGAGAGGAAGTGGAACACGGCCCGGTCGTGCCAGAGGTCGAAGGTGCGACCCGGGTCCCATTCGGTGATGTCACCGACCACCGTCGCGACCGAGGTCGGTTCGTTGAGGCGAGCGGAGGTGGCCGCGAGCGCGGTCCCCGAGAGGTCGAGGAGGGTGAGGTCAGTGCAACCGGCGGTGAGGAGCGCGTCGGCGAGGGGACTGGTGCCGGCACCGACGTCGATGATGGAGATCGCCGCTGGGTCGGCGACCGAGGTGATGAGGGCGTGCGAGATGTCGGCGCTGGGTTGGAACCACGAGAGTGAGTCGTGGGCGCGCGTTCGATAGACGTCGTCCCAGTGGGCGGCCTCGGTCACACTCCGACGGTAATCACCCGTTTGTGACCGGGTGGATGTTTACTGCCCCGGAATAGCAGCGGTCGCGCGCGCGTTTGACCTGGTTCCATCAAGTCGCTGACGAATAGTCGACGATCAACGCCGATAGATAGATGCTGAGCGGTTTCAACACCGTGATGCGTTACCCCCCACAGAAACGAAGGTCCCCCGTGTACCGATCCCTCGCTCGCTGGTCGTTCCAGCACGGCCTGTTCATCCTCATCGCCTGGATCGTCGCTCTGGTCGGCATCAACGCTCTGGCTGGCGCGATCGGGTCCGGCTTCTCCGGCGAGTTCTCGACCCCCGAGTCGGAGAGCTCGACGGGCTTCGATGTGCTCAACGAGAACTTCCCGGGGGCGGGCAGCGCTTTCGGTGGCTCACTGGTGTTCCTCGCCGAGGACGGCGTTCAAGACGCGACGGTGGTGGCGGAGATGACGTCGTTCTTCGAGGCGATCGATGAGATCGATGGCGTGTCGGTCGTGTCGCCGTATGAGCCGCTTGGGCAGGGCCAGATCGCCCCTGACGGTGGTATCGCCTACGCCCAGCTCAACCTCGCCCGTGATGTCGACCAGGCCCGCGCCGCCGTGATCGCTGAGGAGATCCGCGATCTCGAGCCCGCCATCGACGGCGTCACGACGGAGATCGGTGGGGCGATCTTTGCCGAGTTCGAGCCGCCGAAGTCCGAGCTGATCGGTCTCGCGTTCGCCGTGGTGATCCTGATCGTGTCGTTCGGCTCGGTGATGGCGATGGGTCTTCCGATCGGTGTCGCTCTGGCCGGTGTCGGCACGGGCGGGTTTGGGGCGGTCAGCCTGCTCTCGAACGCGGTCTCGATTCCCGAGTTCGCCCCGTTCATCGGCGTCATGATCGGTCTCGGCGTCGGCATCGACTACGTGCTTTTCATGGTCACCCGCTACCGCGAACTGACCCGCCAAGGCCGGTCGCCACTCGAGGCGACGATGGGCGCGCTCGACACCTCGGGTCGCGCGGTCGTATTCGCTGGCATCACCGTGGTGCTTTCGCTGCTCGGCATGCTCGTGATCGGTCTCGGGTTCGTGTCCGGTCTCGGTATCGCGGCGGCGACGACGGTCGCGGTGACCCTGGTGGCTTCGATCACCTTGTTGCCGGCGCTTCTCGGCCTGTTCCATTCCAAGGTCGAGGTCACTCGCTGGCGTGGTCTGGTGACGGCGGGCTTCGTGGCTATCGCTCTGCTTGGCGTCGGTCTCGGCGTGTCGGCGCTCTCCACGATTGGCGCGGTGCTCGCCCTCGCGACCTTCGCGGCGAGCCTCTTTGTGCGACCGCTGCGACGGGCCGTTCCGGCACGGCGCGAGCGTCCGCTCCGTGAGACGACGTCCTACCGGTGGAGCCGGGTCATTCAGGCTCGGCCGTGGACCTTCGTGTTCCTTGGTGGAGGCGCGCTGGTGCTGCTGATGCTGCCGGTGTTCTCGCTGCGGCTCGGGTTTTCCGATGAGGGGAACCTGTCGGAGGAGACGTCGGCGAGGCGCGCCTACGACCTCGTGGCTGAGGGCTTCGGTCCTGGTTTCAACGGCCCGTTCCTCCTCACGGTCGAGCCGGGTTCACCGGCCGATTTGCCGGTGATCGCGGCCCTGCCTGATGCTCTTGCGGCCGATCCCGGTGTCGACCGTGTAGGTCAGCCGTTCCCGAGCGACTTCAATGATCCGTCGGCCTCGGAGGCCTTCCTCATCCAGATCATCCCGACTACCTCGCCTCAAGACGAGGCCACCGAGGCCACGGTCGCGCGGCTCCGCTCGGAGGTGGTTCCGTCGGCGATCGTGGGTTCGACGTTGACGGTGAACCTGACCGGCGCGGTGCCGGCCAATATCGACTTCACCGACTATCTCGGTGGGCGCCTGCTCGTGTTCTTCGGAGCGGTGCTCGGAGTGTCGTTCCTGTTGTTGACGATGGTGTTCCGGTCGCTGCTGGTGCCGCTCAAGGCGGTGCTCATGAACGTGCTCTCGATCGCCTCGGCCTACGGCATCGTGGTCGCCATCTTCCAGTGGGGATGGCTGTCGGGGGTGTTCGGCGTCGAGCCGGCTCCGATCGAACCGTTCGTGCCCATGATGCTGTTCGCGATCGTGTTCGGGCTCTCGATGGATTACGAGGTGTTCTTGCTGTCGCGAGTGAAGGAGGAGTTCGACCGCACCGGTGACGCCGCCAACTCGGTGGCCGACGGTCTGGCCGCGACGGCTCGGGTGATCTCGGCGGCGGCGGCGATCATGGTCGTCGTGTTCGGCGCCTTCCTCCTTGAGGACGATCGAATTGTGAAGCTCTTCGGTGTCGGTCTCGCGGTGGCCGTGCTGCTCGACGCGACGTTGGTCCGCATGTTGTTGGTGCCGGCGACCATGGAGTTGCTCGGTGCTCGCAACTGGTGGATCCCGAAGTGGCTCGACCGGGTGTTGCCGCATCTCAACGTGGAGGGCCCGACCTACGCCGAGCCGTCGATCGACAACGCGGTCATCTCTTCCGGGGATGAGCCGAGCGGCGAGCCGAGTGACGAGCTCGAACCGGCTGGCGTCTGAACGGGTTCAACTCATTCGACGATGAGGCCGTCGAATCGGCGGAGATCCTCAGCTGATTGACGCACCTGCCAGTCGCGGTCGTTGAGCGCGCGGTCGATGGCCGCCTCCACCTCGGGCCCTTCGAAGGGTGCGAGGGCGAGGACGGCTCGACGACGGACGGCGGGCTTGTCGTCGCAGGCGGCGAGGATCGCTGGCAGCCCTCGAGAGTCGCCGATCGCACCGAGCGCCGCGGCCGCCGACTCTCGCACGAGTGGGTCGGTGTGCTCGGTGGCGAGGGCGATCAGCCGGTCGAGGGTCGAGTCGTCGACCTGTTCGCGTTCACCCATCGCCCAGGCGGCCACTTCGATCACGGTTGGGTCCGGGTCGTGCAGCAGCGACGTCGGGTCGACGTCGGAGTGGGCGGCGAGTATCTCGGCGAGTCGCCGGCGAACCCTGATCGACGGGTCGTTGATCATGCGGCTGACTTGGTGGTCGTCGAGTGCGCCGAGTCGTTCCATCGCGCCGAGGGCGAGTTCGCGGATCGCTTCATCGGTGTCGCCGAGCGCGGCTTCGGCGGTGGCGCGGTCGCCGAGGTGACCGGCGAGGGTGACCTCGCGGCGACGTGAGGATCGTTCGCTGTCGGTCATCGGCTGAGCAGGTCGGTCAGGGTGATCACGCCGTAAACGGCGGCGAAAGCGACGAGCACGGCGATGAGGGCTCCGGTGAGCAGGCTAAGTCCAGTGGCGGCGGCGAGCGCCCAGATTCGGCGGATGGGGCCGGGTCGCCGGTAGAGGGTGGTGGGTTCTTGGGTGACGGGCACCCCGATATATCCACCGAAGGGTCCGCGTGGTCGTCGCACCGATGCTCTGGCAGGCTTGCGCCAACCGGCGAGTAGCAGACCGAGCACCGCGAGCGCGACGATTCCCGCCGCGCGGACGGTGAGCTCGTCGACGGAGATTGCGATGGATGACGACACCGTGACGACGAGCGTAACCGTGGGCCGGACGCCGCTGTGGTCGGTACCGCTCGCTGTCGTGTCGCTGCTCGTGCCGTTGCTGATCATCGCGGCCGCGCTCGTTCCGTCGTCGTGGGTGGCATCGAAACTCAACACGCGACTCGACGAGATGCAGCCGGCCCCGTACGCGCGGGTTCCAGCGTCGGCGCAGCCGGTGGCTGAGCGGCTGTCGATCTCAGCGCCATTCGGGCAGTTGCCTGAGCAGTTCCCGACCGACGGCTCGTTCAACTTCGTGACCATCACTGAGCCGCGCCAGTCTGCGTTGTCGTGGTGGGTCGGTCGCGACGAGGTCGCGTTCCAGTTGCTCACCGAGGAGGACCGGTTCGGTTTCCAAACCCCGGATCAACGACGGGTGTTCTCGCTCGAGTCGATGCGCACCGCTGGGCAGGTCGCTCAGTATGTGGCGTTGACCCGGCTCGGTTTCGAGGCGCAACTGTTGCCCGGTGATGTGCTGATTCAGGAGATGGTGTGCCTTGAGCGGGCCGCTGATGGCGAGTGCTTGTCGACGGCGCCGTCGGACGAGATTCTCGACCCGGGTGATCGCCTGCTGGTCGCCGATGGGGTGCGTTTGGAGAGCGTCGACGATCTCATCGAGGTGCTCGCTGACCGATCGCCGGGTGATCTGCTGTCGGTTCGGGTGGAGCGCCGTGGTTCCGATCCGTTCGAGGCCGAGGTGGAGCTGATCTCGGTGCCCGACGAACCGGATCGCACGATCGTCGGGTTCATCCCGTTCGACACGCGCCGTATCGAGTTGCCGTTCACGGTCGATATCGACACCGGTTCGATCGGTGGGCCGTCGGCGGGGCTGGCGTTCACGTTGACGTTGATCGACGAGTTGTCGCCCGGGGAGTTGACGGGGTCGACGCAGGTCGCGGTGACCGGCGCGATCAATCTCGACGGCTCGGTTGGCGCGATCGGCGGACTTCGCCAGAAGGCCTCCGCGGTCGATCAGGCCGGCATCGAGGTGTTCTTGGTGCCCGCGGCGCAGCGCGAGGACGACATCGAAGCGGCTCGGGCTGCGGCTCCGGATCTCCAGATCATCCCGGTGGCGACCCTCGATGAGGCGCTCGAGGTGCTGGTCGACCTCGGCGGCGATCCGATCGATCCGTGACCGTCGCTCGGCGCGCGCATTGACGCGACCGGACTTCGTGCGCAACCTACGCTCGGAACATGGCCACCAGTCCGCGTCCCGATCCTTCGGATCCGGCGGCGGTTGCGTCCGCCGGGTTCTCCTCCGCACGCAAAGGGTTCGACCCTGATGAGGTGCGCACGTTCCTGACCGCGGTCGGGGGCGAGTTGGAGCGGTTGCGCACGCGGCTCTCCCGGAGTGAGAGCGAGTTAGCCGCAGCCCGAAGCGCGGGTGGCGATCTCAGCCAACTTGATGATGAGACGGTCGCGCGGATGCTCGGTGACGAGACAGCGAGCGTGTTGCGCGCGGCCCGCGAGGCAGCCACGCAGATCCGCGCGCGGGCCGAGCAGGTGGCCTCCGAACTGGTTGATGAGGCGACGGCGGAAGCGGCTCGGCTTCGGGAGGCTGCTGAGGAGGATGCTTCGCGTCGGCGGAGCGAGGCGGCGGCCGCTGCGTCGCAGGAGATCGAGACGGCCAAGCGCGAGGGTCGTGAGCTGCTCGATCAGGCGCGGTCTCATCAGGAGCAACTTGAGGCGGCGATCAAGCGGCGCAAAGCGGATGCTCGGCAGTGGTTCCGCGAGGCTGAGGTGGAGCAGCGTCGGCTGACGGAGGCGATCGAGCGGGCGCGCTCGACGATCGACACGGTCGCGGCCACGGTGCGCCCGACGGGCTTCGATGTTGATCTCGACGCGCCGGAGCCCGAGCCGGTGGTGTCATCGGGCACCGGGGCGATCTACGACGCGGCGGCTGATGATCTCGATGACGGCGAGGTGTCGATTCCGCCGATCGTGGATGCGACGGCGGTGACGGAGGCCGTCGAGTCGGAGGCTCAAGCGGTCGAAACCGACTCGTCGGATGATGGAGGCGAGGGCGCCAAGGTGGTTCCGCTGTTCGCCGGGGGCGAGCCGGCCGCCGAGTCGTCGGTGGATGACATTTTCGCACGGCTCCGCGAGGGCGCTGAGGCCGATGATGGTTCGGCTGATGGGGGCGATGGCTCGGCCAGTGAGATGACTGACGAGTCAGTTGACGATGCGGACACTGACGACTCGGGTGATGAGCCCGATGCTGAGGCAGCCGCTTTCGACGAGCTGGTGGCGGCGGCCTCCAAGAAGGTGAAGCGCGTGCTCGCCGATGAGCAGAACGCCGCTCTCGAGACCCTTCGCGGCAAGGCGAAGGTGAACGATCTTGGCGACCTGGTGCCGACCGATGTGGAGCATGCCGCGTCTTACACGTCGACGGTCACCGATGAGATCGATGCCGCCGCGGTGTCGGGGGCGTCAACGGTCGGGGGCTCGAAGCCGGCGGCGCGAACGCTGAAGCGGATCCGCACCGAGGCGATCGAGTCGATCTCGGAGGGGATCGTGGCGGTGTTGCGCGAACGGCTCGGCGCGGCGGTCGGGGCGGCAGCCGGGGACAACGACGAGATCTCGGCCAAGGTGCGCTCGGTGTACCGCGACGTGAAGACCAAGGTGATCGACGACCGCGTCGGTGATGCGCTGTGGCAGGCGCGCTTGGCGGCGGTGGTCGCGGCTGCGCCGAAGGGCGCGCGTCTCCGTTGGGTGGTCGCGCCCGGCGCGAAGGCGTGTCCCGATTGCGAGGACAACTCGCTCGCGGCTCCGGTGACGGCCGGTGAGCCGTTCCCGACCGGCCATGTGAACGGCCCGGCGCATCCGGGCTGTCGCTGTCGCCTCGTGCCAGACGGCCGGTAGGGTTTTGGGGGACATGCGTCCCCCCTCAGACCTCCCGAGACCAACGCCGGGCGGCCGCTCGCGTGGTCGTATTGCCCTCATCGCGCTCGGCGCGATCTTCTTCTTGGTGGTGGTGTTCGGCCGCGGTGTTGCCGGCTTCTACCTCGACTACCTCTGGCACGACGGCCTCGGTCGCACCGATGTGTTCTGGGGCCAGTTGCTTCCGAAGTTGACGTTGTTCGGCATCTTCTTCGGTTTCTTCGTGTTGTTGGCGCTGGTCAACCTCTGGCTCTCCGACCGGTTCGCACCGAGCGTGTTCCCAGCGAATGTCCACCCGTACGTCGAGCGGTTCCATCAGGTGTTCGGCCGTCGTCTCCGACTGGTGCGCTACGGCACTGCCGTGTTCCTCGGGCTGATGCTCTCGTTGCCGGCCACCCAGCAGTGGCAGGACTGGTTGCTCTTTAGGAACTCACGCGACTTCGGTGTCGACGATCCGCAGTTCGGCGCCGATGTCGGGTTCTACGTGTTCCAATTGCCGTTCCTGTCGTTCGCTCTCGATTGGCTGTACGCGGCAGCGATCGTGGTGCTGTTGCTCACCTTGTTGGCTCATCTGCTGAACGGCGGGGTGATGATCACCGGCAATGTGCCGACGATTCGCCGCGCCACGAAGGTGCACGCGGCAGCCCTCCTCGCGGTGCTGGCGCTGCTGAAGGCCGGTGACTACTGGCTGAGCCGATTCGCGCTCACCAACGAGACACGCGGCTTCGTGCAGGGCGCCACCTACACCGTCGTCAACGCGCAACTCCCAGCATTGATGCTGCTCACGTTGATCGCGGTGCTCACTGGTCTGCTGTACCTCACGGCGATTCGCACCGACCGTTGGAGGTTGCCTCTCCTCGCCTCGGCCCTGTGGCTCGTGGTGTCGATCGTCGGTGGCGTGATCTACCCATCGGTCGTGCAGTCCCTCGTGGTGCGTCCCAACCAGGAGGAGCGAGAGGCTCCGTATATCGAGCGAAATGTGCTCGCGACACGGGCCGCGATGGGTCTCGATGCGGTCGAGACCCGCGAGATCGAATTCTCCTCGCTCACCACCGCTGAGGTGGAGGGAGACCTCGAACCCATCGAGAACGTCCGCCTGCTCACTCCCGGCCTGTTGCTCTCGCGTTTCGCGATCGACCGCGGCGAGGTGGCTGGGCTGCAGATCGACGACCTCGACATCGATCGCTACCTCGTCGACGGCGAGCTCGAACAGGTCCTTGTCGCCGCTCGTGAACTCGATCTCGCCGGCATCCCGAACAACTCGTGGCAGGGCCAGCATCTCGTGTCGACCCGCGGGTGCGGTTTGGTTATGGCGCCGGTGAGCCGCGTGACCACGTCGTTGCGTCCCGACTACCGCACCCTCGAGGTGGACCGCCCCGAGCTGTATTTCTCGCCTGCGCTGACTGGGTATGCGGTGGCAAACACCGATGTCATGGAGAGCCAGTGTGGGGATGGCAGCGCCTACTCCGGGCGTGCGGGAATCGAGATGCGCAGCGCGGTCCGTCGGGCGATCACGGCGCTTGCGTTCCTCGACTACAACATCTTGGGCTCGGGGGCTATCAACTCGGATTCGCAGTTGTTGCTGGTGCGTGATGTGCAAGAGCGCGTTGAGAAACTCGCGCCGTTCCTCGATTACGACGGCGACCCGTATCCGGTGGCGGTCGATGGCCGAGTGGTGTGGGTGATCGACGCCTACACGGCGACCTCCAATTATCCGTACGCGCAGAGCATCGGCAATGTGCAGCTCAGCCGCAGCACCGGTCTTGACCGGAGCGCGAACTACGTGCGTAACTCAGTGAAGGCCGTGGTGGACGCCTACACCGGTGAAGCCACCTTCTACGTGGTCGACGATGCCGATCCGATTCTCGATGCCTGGTCGGGCGCGTTCCCTGATTTGTTCACTCCGCTGGCTGAAATGCCAGCCGAGTTGCGCGAGCACCTGCGCTACCCGGAGGATCTGTTCCGGGTCCAGACCGATCTCTATTCGAAGTACCAGATCGCGCCGGAGGACTTCTTCCAGCGGACCGGTGCCTGGTCGGTTGCGCAGGCTCCCTCGATCCAGCCGCGTGGCACGGTGGTGTCGTCGGTGTCGGGTGGTCTTGATACGGGCGACGAGTTCGCTCTCGAGACCAATTCCGAGCGGTTCGTGCCGTATTACACGCTCTTCCGCGACCGCGACAGTGGAGAGCAGCAGTTCGTGATTCTTCGTCCGTTCGTGCCGTTCTCTACCGATGACCGACGCACCGAGCTGCAGGCCTACATGACGGCGTCGAGTGACCCCGACTCCTACGGACGCCTGATCACCTATGTGGTCGATCAGGAGTCGCTGCCGTCCGGTCCGTTGCGCGTGGCCACTCAGGCCGAGTCGGAGCAGTTGATCTCTCGTGAGATCTCGTTCCAGGACAACGAGGAGAGCGGCACCGATGTGCTCTTCGGTGATATGCAGATTCTGCCGGTGGCCGATGGGCTGATTTATGTGCGCCCGTTCTATGTCTCGATCGACGGGGTAACGGAGTACCGCTTCGTGATCGTCTCCCACGACAACCGGGCGACCTTCGCGTCGAGTCTTCGCGAAGCACTCTCCGATCTCTTCCCGGGCTTCGATGCCGATCTGCCCGAGCGTGTGATCGCCGAGGAGGATCTCGTCGACGGCGAACCGGCTGAGCCGGTGACCGCTGGCGACGCCGAGTCCGACTCGGGTGCCACTGACAGTGGTGCCGATCAGCCAACCGAGGGCGGACTTGAGGTGCCGGCCACTCCTGATGAGCGCGCGACCACGGCGGAGTTGTTGTTGCAGGCTGAGGCGCTCTTCGCCCTTGCCGATGAGCAACTACGCGCCGGTGATCTCGGCGCCTACCAGGCGACGATCCAGCAGGCGGAGGAGTTCATCCGCGCGGCGCTGGCCACCCTCGACTGACGGGCATTCAGCTTCGGCGAAGTTGTTCGACGAGGTTGGCGAGATCCTGGCGGAAGGCGATCTGGTAGCGGGCCTGCTCGTTGGCGAGGCGGGTTTGGCCGTCGCGCAGTTCGGTGAAGATCTCAGCGACCGCGTCACTGTCGACACCGGCTGAATCGTCGCGGCTCACCTCGTTGCCGAGTTCGTCGATCTGACGGGCGATTTCGGTGCTGACGGTGGTGAGGCGGACATCGATCGCCTCGGCGCGGTCAGCGATCTCTTGGAGTCGGTCGGCGAGTTCGGATCGTTCGGCGTCGAGGCGCCCCACCCGCTGCTCGAGAGATTTCATGGTGGAGGTGATCCACTCGAGGTCTTTCGTGGTCCGCTTGCGGAATCCCGCCATTTTCTCGAGGTCCTTCGCGCTGCGCTTGGTGAACTTGGCCATAGGGGTTGGAGACCACCGTACTTGTCGAAGGCTCCTAGCCTGTCGACATGGCACAGGCAGCGGTCAACGGCATCACCATCGAGTTTGAGGAGTACGGGAGCGGTGATCCGCTGCTGTTGGTGATGGGTCTCAGCGGGCAGCTCACCGACTGGCCGCCGGAGCTGATCGAGCATCTCGTCGCCGCCGGCTTCCGGGTGATCGCTCCCGACAACCGCGACATCGGGCTCTCGACCGAGATGTCGGGTGAGGGTCTCGCCCGCTCAGCGTTGGTGAAAGCGATGCTCGGCCGGCCAGTGAAGGCGCCCTATTCGCTGAGCGAGATGGCGAGCGACGCCGTCGGTGTGCTCGACCATCTCGGTATTGATCGCGCGCATGTGGTCGGCATGTCGATGGGCGGGATGATCTCCCAGGAGATCGCGATCGGTTGGCCCGACCGCGTGCTGTCGCTCACATCGATCATGTCGCACACCGGTGATCGTCGTCATGGGTTGGCGAAGCCGTCGTTGTCGTGGCGCATCACGCGCCTTGGTGACCCTGACCCGTCGAACCCGTCGTCGGTGGTCGATAACTCGATGAAGATTTGGCAGTGGATCTCGGGTCCGACATATGACGAGGCGGTGGCCCGTCAGCGGATCGAGGCCGGTGTGGAACGGTCGATCCGGGTGCAGGGCACGGCTCGTCAGACGGCGGCGATTTTCGCGAGTCGCGACCGGACGCCGCTATTGGCGTCGGTGAAGTGTCCGACGCTCGTCGTGCACGGCATGGTCGATCCGTTGGTGACGCCGAGCGGGGGTCGCACAACGGCCAAGGCGGTGCCGGGCGCGCGGCTTATCGAGTTCCCCGACATGGGGCACGATCTGCCGACGAACCGCATCCCGGAGATCGTCGAGGAGATTCGGCGTAACGCCGATCGCGCCTGAGTTCGTTCAGTGCCGGTGACGGGCGGGTTCGCCGGACACGACAACGGCGGCCAGCCAGGTCGATAGCGGCACGGAGGCGACGAGTCCGATCGAGCCGACGAGTGCCCGGACGATCTCGGTGGCGACCACTTCGCGGGTGAGCACTCCGGTGATTCCTTGGCCGGCTTCGGTGAAGAGCAGCAGGAGCGGGAGGGCAGCGCCGGCGTACGCGAGGAAGAGGGTGTTGACCGTCGACGAGATGTGGTCGCGCCCGATGCGCAGTGCCGGCCGCATGAGTTCGACAGTGGTCATCTCGGGCCGAGCGCGTTTCAGTTCCCACACGGCGGACACCTGGGTGACGGTGACGTCGTCGAGCACGCCGAGGGCGCCGATGACGATGCCGGCGAGGAGGATGCCGCGCGGGTCGATCGAGTTGTCGAGTCCGCCGAGGAGCACGCTTGAGTCGTCGGTGAGCCCGGTGAGTGAGGTGACGCCGACGAAGATGCGGGCGAGCACGGCGGTGATGACGAGGCTGCCGAAGGTGGACAGCAGGGCAACGGCGGTCGCGATCTCGAATCCGTGGGCGAGGAACAGCGCGGCGAAGGCGATGAGCGAGGCGGTCACGAGGGCGACGGCGACCGCGTTGGTGCCGTCGAGGATGGCGGGCAGGGTGAAGCCGGTGATCACGATCAGGCTGAAGCCGAGTCCGGCGATCGCGCCGATGCCTCGCCACCTCCCGAGGGCGAGCACGGCGCCGACGAAAAGCGCGACGAGGATGATCATCGGCCAGCCGCGCCGGTAGTCCTGGAACGAGAACTGCACGTCGCCGTCGGCGGATTCGTAGGCGACGACGATGACGCCGTCACCGACGTCGAGAGGGCTGGTGGTGCCCTGTTCGATGGTGCCGAACTCACCTTCGAAGGGGCCGTCGAGCATCTCGAAGCCGATCAGTCGGCAGTCTTGGCTGGCGTCGTAGTAGCAGGGGACGAGTTGGTCGGAGACCACGGTGGCCGAGATCGGATCGGCGTCGAGCAGCAGTGGGTCTTCGAAGTTGCTGTCACCTGACGGCCAAATCAGGGTGAGGGCGACGAGGGTGAGCACGCCGACCACCGCGACCGCGGGCCAGAGCGCGATTGAGGCGATGCGGTGGAGGGCGGGGGGATCGGCGTCTTCGTGTCCGTGGCTGTGGCCGTGGCCCATGGGGTCACGTTGTCACAGGGTTCGAACGAGCGAGGGGATATCCACCTCGGGGTACGGTGCCTCATGGCCGCGGGGCTGGCGACGACCGTCGAGGAGTTGGATGCGGAGTACCTCACTCGGGTGCTCGCCGTCGACGGTGCTCGCGTGACCTCGGTTGAGGCGACACGGATCGGCACTGGTCAGGTGGCGCTCAGCTTGTTGCTCGAGTTGACCTGGGATGTTGACGATGCGGAGTTGCCGCGCCGACTGGTGGCGAAGATCCCGGCGGTGGAGGAGGCGAGTCGGCAGGCGGCGGCGATGCACCGCACGTATGAGCTCGAAGCCGGCTTCTACGCGGATCTGTCGACGTTGGTCGAGGTTCCCCATCCTCGGTGTCGTCATGTTGTGTTCGATGCCGGGTCGGGTGCGTTCACGCTGATCATGGAGGTGGCGCCCGGTGAGGTGGGTGACCAGTTGGCGGGTTGTTCGCCCTTGGCGGCTGAGGCGATCGTGGATGGGGCGGTTGGGTTGCATGCGCCGACGTGGGGGCGGGCTGAGGAGTTGTTGTCCCATGGTTGGCTGACTCGTCCGGATGCGGCGACGCTCGAGATGCGGGTCGGCGCCTATCGCCATCTGCTGCCGGGATTCGTGGAGCGGTTCTCCGGGCGACTCGGCTCCGAGGTGATCGATGCGGCTCGGTGGCTTGGTGAGCGCTTGGTTGATGTGGCACTCGCGTATCGGTCGCCGATGTGTCTGGTGCACGGCGATTTCCGGCTCGACAACATGCTGTTCGATCCGTCGGCATCGGCCTCGTCGGGGGCGGTGTCGGTGACAGTGGTCGATTGGCAGACCGTCGGACTTGGCCGGGGTGCGGTGGATGTCGCCTACGGGTTGGGGTCAGGGTTGCCGCCGGAGGATCGCCGACGCGTCGAGTCAGCCTTGGTGGATCGCTATGTCGCTGGGCTTTCGGCTCACGGGGTCACCGGTGGTGAGGTGGCTGACGGGGTGCGTCACGACTATCGGCTCGGGTCGACCAGTGGGCTCGCGATGTCGGTGATCGCCTCGCAGTTGGTGGCGAGCACCCCGCGTGGCGATGAGATGTTCGCGGTCATGGCGGAGCGTCACGCGGCGCAAATGTTCGATAACGAAATCGCTGATCTGGTGGGTGGTTGAGGTGCTGCATCCGGCCGATGATTTGCCGCTTCATCCGACTCCGGCTCCGCTGCTGCATCCGATGTCGGATTCGCCGGGGCTTTACGACCGCTACTTCCACAACGGCTTCACCGCCGACGGGTCGCTGTTCTTCGCGGTCGCGCTCGGTGTGTATCCGAACCGGCAGGTGATGGACGCCTCGTTCTCAGTGGTGCTGGACGGGGTGCAACACAATGTGCGCTCTTCGCGTCGTTGTTCGACGGATCGCACCAACACCGTGGTTGGGGGAATCGCGGTGTCGGTGATGGAGCCGATGCTCGAGCACCGGGTCACGGTCGATGGCGCGCAGGGAGTGTCGGCCGATCTCGTGTGGCGCGCTGGGTCACCGGTGATTGAGGAGCCAAGGTTCACCCGCCTGGTCGACGGTCGACCGATTCTTGACTACACGCGCATCACCCAGTTCGGTTCCTGGTCGGGGTGGATCGAGGTTGATGGAGATCGTCTCGAGGTTGGCGGTGACGCGCTCGGGTGTCGCGATCGGTCGTGGGGGGTGCGTGGCGGCTCGGGGCTGCCCGGTCCGGCGTCGGTTCCTCAGTTCCACTGGCTGTGGGTGCCAACGGTGTTCGACGATCTGTGCACTCATGTGGCGGTGAACGAGGACGGGGACGGTCGCGCCTGGCATCGCAGTGGCGCGATCACGGCTCGTCTCGGTTCCCCGTCGCTCGATGAGGTGCTTGACGATTCGCGGGTGCGTCGAACGACGCGGTCATCGGTGGAGGTGGTGTGGTCGCCCGGCACGCGATGGATGTCGTCGGCGACGGTGCGCCACGAGCAGTGGCGCGACGACCCGATCGAGGTGGAGTACACACCGGTGCTGCGCTTCCAGATGAGCGGCATCGGGTACCTGCACCCCGAGTGGGGTCACGGTTCCTGGCACGGCGAGGCGGCCGAAACGCGCGACGCGATCGTGCTCGCCGATGTCGATCCGGCCGACCCGACCATGGTGCATGTGCAACAGGTGTGTCGGGCGTCGACCGGGGATCGATCCGGTGTGGGTGTGTTCGAGCAGTTGGTGATTGGACCGCACGCCCCGAGCGGTTTCATGGGGCTGACCGACGGCGCGGCCTGAGCCCGGTTGGCATCGCCAGATGCGTCAGATGACGATCGCGGACGCCCGGTTGCGGATCGCGCGAACGAGGCTGTGGGCCGCCATGGCCGAGGTGCGGGGGTTGCCGGGCAGCGGATGGCTGGCGATCGACACCCGGAGGTCACCGAAGTCGCCCGTCGCGTGGATCTCGTGCCGGTTGGTGCTCGCCTCTGGGTCGGCCACGAGAGCGACGCGGGTCTGATCGGGGCCGACACCCGCGAGGGCACTCGTCATCGCCACATTGGCGTTCTTCGGGAATGCGTTCGCCGTCTCGGCTGCGGAGCCGGTGAAGAAGACGGTCGACTCACCAAGATCGCTGAGATCACAGAGTGTCTCGGCCGGTGTCCCGACCCAGGCCCGGGGTGGTTTGACGATTCGGTGCTCCACCTGATCGAGCCCGATGGTGCGGGCGGCGGATAGGGCGTCGACCCCGGCGAGCGCACCGGGATGTATTTCAATTCGGGTGCCCGCCGCCTCGGCGCCGGACCGCAGTTCGGCGAGCAGGTCACCATCGGTGAACGCCGACACCGAACTCACGATGAGATCAGCACCGAGATCGGCAGCGGCACGAGCCCACGGTGCCACCGCCTCGCGTCCGGCTGCCTCGACGACGAGATCGATATTGAGGCCCTCCACCTCGTCGGGGGTGGTCACTGTCATCACTGACGCGTTCAGGCCGTCACGGCCTGACGACCAGTCGCGTCGGGCGACGGCGACGAGGTCGACCGGCGCGTCCCCGAGGGTGTCGACCACCGCACGGCTGATCGCGCCCCACCCAACGAGGACGACCCGAAGTCGGTCGTCGTCTCGACGGACGCTCACCGGAGCAGTCCGCAGGCCTCGAAGGCGCTGCGCGTCGCGGCCCGCTCGGCATCGGTCAATTCGAGCAGCGGGGCGCGCACGCGTCCGCCGGCCTGGCCGAGCAGTTCCTGCCAGTACTTCTGATGGGCGTGGGGCTTCTCGGGCGGCCGCGTACCCATGAGTGCCTCGCGGACGGGGTCAAGGCTGCGGCTGATTTCACGCGCCTCGTCGACGCGACCCTCGAACGCCGCCTGGGTGTAGTCGAGCATCCGCCGGTCGCGGGCCGTCTGCAGGAGGAACGGGGGTGAGGAGCACAGATAGAGGCGCCAGTCGAGCTCGATGATGTTGTCGAGCCACTCGGCCTCCGAGGCCGTGCTGACCTGGATGCGATCGCTCGCTAACCCGGACAGCTCGACGTACATGTCGCGGGGCACGCTGTACTTGATGGCGACGACGTTGTCGATGTCGGCCAGGCGGTTGCACAGTTCGGGCGACATCAGGTAGCCGCTGTCGGGGTGGCTCCACAGCGCGATTCCGATGTCGACGCTCTCGGCGACGGTGCGGTAGTAGGCGAGGAGTGTCTCGTCTTGGGCCTTCGCGAAGTGGAGCATTGGGGCGTGCACGACGATGTAGTCGGCGCCGATCGCCTCGGCGTGTCGCGCCAGATCGATCACCACATCCATATTGGGGTCCGAGCAGGACATGATCGTCTGGCCGGCGCCTGCGGTCGCCTCCACGGCGAGGTCGAAGGTGCGCTTCCGCTCCTCGAGGGTCATCGCGTAGAACTCGCCCTGTTTGCCCGCGATGAAGAGACCGTCGATACCGAGCTCGTTGACCCAGTGATGGATGTTGGATCGGAATCCGTCCTCGTCGATGGCGAGGTCCTCGGTGAACGGGGTCAACGCGGCCGCCCAGATACCGGTCAGGTGCTCGCGGGCGTAGTCCTTGGCGTTGTGGCGGTTGTAGTCCATTGCTCCAGCTCCGTTCAGACGATCGACATGCTGTGGGACACGTTCTTCACGACCATGTAGTGGTGGAGTCCCTCGGACCCGCCCTCACGTCCGTAGCCGCTCGACTTGACCCCGCCGAAGGGGGTCTCGGGCAGTGAGGCCTCGAGGGTGTTGATCGACAGGTTGCCGGCCTCCATGCGCTCGAGGAGACGGTCGGCGTAGTCGGCGCGGTTGGTGAAGGCGTAGGACGCGAGGCCGTAGGGCACCGAGTTGGCGGCGTCGATCGCCTCGTCGAGACCGTCGACCGGGTTGATGATCGCGAGTGGACCGAACGGCTCCTCGTGCATGACGCGGGCTGAGTCGGGCACGTTGGCGAGCACCGTCGGCTGGAAGAAGCATCCGGTGGTCCCGATGCGCGAACCTCCGGTGACGACATCGGCGCCGGCCGCTCGCGCGTCATCGACGAACCCCTCGAGCGCGGCGATGCGCCGCGGGTTAGCGAGCGGACCCATCTCGACCCCGGGTTGCATACCGTCGCCAACCACCACGGATTCGGCGCGGCGGGCGAACCCCTCGAGGAAGCGGTCGAAGATGCTGCGATGCACGAAGAAGCGGGTCGGGGAGGTGCACACCTGACCGGCGTTGCGGTACTTGCGCACCGCTGATGACATCGCCGCGGCGTCGACGTCGGTGTCCTCGCACACGACGACGGGTGCGTGCCCACCGAGCTCCATGAGGACCGGGGTCATGTGGTCTGAGGCGATTCCGGTGAGATGGCGACCGACGGCGGTGGAGCCGGTGAAGGCGACGAGTCGGGTGATTTCACTCGGGATGAGGTGTCGGGAGATGTCGTCGGGCACCCCGAAGACGAGATTGAGCACCCCGGGAGGTAGGCCGACGTCGGCGAATGCCTGAGCGATGTGCATGGCGCCGACCGGTGTCTCCTCCGCGGCCTTCAGGATGATCGAGCAGCCGGAGGCGAGTGCCCCCGCGATTTTGCGCGCCGGCTGGCTCATCGGGAAGTTCCACGGCGAGAAGGCGGCCACCGGTCCGATCGGTTGGTGGTGCACGATGTGGCGGATGCCGGGGGCGCTCGGGATGACGCGGCCGTAGGTGCGAACGGCCTCACCCGCGTCCCATTCGAAGAACTCCGCCCCGCGGATCACCTCGAGGCGGGCTTGGGCGAGTGGCTTGCCGTTCTCGAGGGTGATCGAGGTCGCGATCTCCTCTTGGCGCTCGCGCATGAGTCGCGCTGCGGCCCTGATGAGGTCCGCTCGGTCTCGTGGAGCGGTCTCGCGCCAGATGGCGAAGCCGGCGGCGGCGGCGGCGAGCGCCTCGTCGAGTTCGGCCGGGCCGGCGATCGGGAGGCGGCCGATCTCAGCGTCGTTCGCCGGGTTGGTGACCGGAGCGGTGTCGGTGGTCTCGCGCCACTCGCCGTTGATGTAGAGCCGCGGTTCGGGATAGGTCGTCATCGTCGTCGCTCTCCTGGTTCAGAATTGGGTGCGGATCGCCCACAGGTCAGGGAAGGCCGGGCGGAACAGGGTGGAGGCCAGGTAGCCGGCGCCGTCGGAGCCACCGGTCCCCGGCTTGGTGCCGATGGTTCGCCGGACCATCATCACGTGTCGGTAGCGCCACTCTTGGAGACCCTCGTCGAGGTCGGTGAGGGTCTCGATCAGGTCGGTGAGTCCGTCATCGGTCGAGGCGGCGACGAGGGCCGTCTGGAGGTCGGCGTTCTCGATGATCGGCGCGCGGACGTCGCGCTCCAGGACCTCCTCCGGCACGGCGAGCCCGCTTCGCGCCGCCGCGTGGATGAACGCGTCCCACAACGTCGGTGAGTCGTAGCGCCGCTGGAGTCGCTCGGCCTCCTCGCCGTCGAACCAGTCGAGTTGCACTCGGTCTTTCACCCCCATGGTGAACTCGAGTTCGCGGAACTGGACCGATTGGAATCCACTCGCGTTGGCGAGGAAGGAGCGAAAACTGGCGAATTCCGCCGGGGTCATGGTCTCGAGCACGTCGATCTGGCCGACGAGGGTCTTCAGGATCTTGAGGACCCGCTTCAGCCCGTGGCGCGCGCCATCGGTGTGGTCGGTGTCGAGGAGTTCGACGATGCGGTCGAGCTCGTGGAGGAGCACCTTGAACCACAGCTCGTACACCTGGTGGATGACGATGAACAGCATCTCGTCGTGCTCGGGTCGGCCGGTCTCGGCATCGACTGAGACGAGCTGTTGGAGCGACAGCAGCTCGGGCACCTTCAGGTAGTTGCCGTAGGTGAAGTCGTCGTCGTTCTCGAAGGGAAGGCTCATCGGCGGATTCCTGTCGTGGGGTGCGTGGCGGTCGGGGTCATCGGACCGACAGCGCGTTGGGATCGGCGAGGGGGTCGAGGGTCGGCAAGGGGGGAAGTGCTCGCACGAGGGCGTCGACGTCGGTCGACGGATCCGCGATGGCAGCCGAGATGAGTTCGGCCTGACGCCGCGCCCGGGCCTGCGCCTCGGCGTAGGGCATGGTGGAGAACATCACCATGTTGTAGCGAGGGCTGATGTGGTTGGGGTGCCGCTGCTCGAGCTCGAGGGCGAGAGCGCGTTTCGCGAGGTAGTCCGGGTCGACGACGCCGGCGCGCATCTCGATGTAGTTGTCGAGGGCCATGTCGGCGATCGCGTCGGCGTCGGGGCGTCGCTCGGTCTCGAATCGCCGGAACGCACCGGCGACGTCATCGGGGGTGTCGGCGAGATGCCGGGCGAGGGCGCGCGCGGATTCCATGGCAGCGTTCATCCCCTGGCCGTGGAAGGGGACGATGGCGTGAGCAGCATCGCCGAGGATCACCGCGCGATCCTCGTGGCTCCACCCGGTGGTTCGGAGCGTTCCGAGCCGCCCGGTGGGGTTGCGTCGGAACTGGTCGTCCAGGTCGGGGGTGAGCGCGGCGAAGTCGGGGAAGTGCTCCGCGAAGAACGCGTCGACGTCCCCACCCCCATCGAGGTGCGCGAATGTGGTTGACGGGGCGAACAGGGTGACGGTGAAGTCACCACCCGGGTTCGCGAGGGCGATGAGCATGAATTCGCCGCGCGGCCAGATGTGCAGGGCGTTGCGGTCGAGTTGGTGTTCGCCGGTCGGTCCGGCCGGCAGGGTGAGTTCCTTGTAGTCGTGGTCGAGCCGGTCGGTCGTCCAGACGCACGATCCTGCGTCGGTCATGGCGGCCCGTACCGGCGATCCGACCCCGTCGGCCCCGAGGATGACGCCGAACTCGGTGCTTCCACCGTCGGCGAAGTGGATGGTGGAGGTCTCAAGGTCGACTCGGTCGATCGATCGGCCGAAGACGAGTTCGACATTGCCGGTCGCCTCGGCGGCGTCGAGGAGGATCGCGTTCAGTCCGGTGCGCCCGACCGAGTGGATCACCTCGTGGGTCTTCGAGCCGTAGGGCTGGAGCACTGGGTTGGGGTCGTCGACGGCGTGCACCATTCGGCCGCGCATCGGGATGGTGATCTCGTCAACGCGGTCGATGACGCCGATATCGATGAGCGGGACGATGCCGCGGGTGGCGAGGGCGAGGTTGATGGATCGCCCGGCGTCCACCTCGCTCACCCTGAGATCGGGCCGGCTCTCGTAGACGGTGACCGAATGGCCGGCGCGGCCGAGGTAGGTGGCGAGCAGCGCGCCGGCCGGACCGCCTCCGGCGATGACGATCGGTCCCCTCATCGGGTCACCTCGTCGAGGATGCCGACGAAGCGCTCGATGTCCTCGAAGGAGTTATAGAGGGGGACGGGCGCGACCCGGATCACGTCGGGTTCGCGCCAGTCGCACAGCACCCGGCGCTCCATCAGGCGCTCGTAGACGGCACGGCCCTCGCCGGCGACGATGCGAAGGGCCGACTGGCAGCCGCGCTCCTCGGGGTTCGTCGGGGTGAGGTTCTTGACCCGGTCGCCGAGGGTCTCGGCGAGACGCCGATCGAAGAACTCCATCTGGAGGAGGGATTTGCGTCGGAGCGCCGGCATGCCTCCGGCCGCGTCGAACAGGGCGAGGGAGGCGCGTAGCGCGGCCATGGCGAGCACCGGGGCGTTCGAGAGCTGCCAGGACTCGACCGTCGGGATCGCCTCAAAGGTGGTGCCCATCTGGAATCGGGTCGCCTTCGCGGTGCCCCACCAGCCGAGCAGTTTGGGGAGGGACTGGTCGTCGACGTGGCGTTCGTGGACGAATGCGGCGCCGACACCGCCGGGACCACCGTTGAGGTATTTGTAGGTGCACCAAGCGGCGAAGTCGACCCCCCAGTGGTGCAGGTCGAGTTCGACGTTGCCGACCGCGTGCGCGAGGTCGAAACCCACCGTGGCGCCGACCTCGTGTCCGGCGCGGGTGATCTCCGCCATGGGCAGGACCTGACCGGTGTAGTACTGGACGCCCGGCAACAGGATGAGCGCGAGGCTGTCCCCGTGCTCGGCGATGGTGGCGAGGATGTCGTCGGGGCGAAGGGTCACCTCGCCGGGTCGTGGGTCAAGCACCACGAGTGAGGTGGCGGGGTCGAGCCCGCGCTGTTGGATCTGGGACTCCACGGCGAAGTGGTCGGACGGGAAGGCGTGCCCCTCGATGAGCACCTTGTGGCGCGTCGGTGTCGGTCGGTAGAAGCTGACCATCAGGAGATGCAGGTTGACGGTGAGCGAGTTCATGGCGACCACCTCGTGCTCCCTGCCGCCCACGAGGGAGGCGAGCGGAGCGGTGAGGAGTTCGTGGTACGCCTCCCAGGCGAGGTCGCCCGTGAAGTGACCCTCCACCCCGAGGGTGCTCCATCGGTCGAACTCGGTCGTGATGTTGTCGCGCGCCGCCCTCGGGAGGGCACCGAGGGAGTTGCCGACGAGGTAGATGCCGTCGGGCAGCTCGAACTCGTCGCGCAGGGGGGCGAGCGGGTCGGCGGCGTCGAGCGCGGCGGCGTCGAGGGCGACCCGATCGGTCACAGTCGACCCGCCTTCCCCGGATGGAGCGCGCCGCAGTTGGGACAGGTGCGCGCCTCGAGGTCGTCGTCGAAGGCCTGGAAGAGCGGTGGGAGGTCCTTGTCGATGGCCTGCACCTGGACCTCGACGCGGTGGACGAGTTGGGAGCACTCGAAGCACGCCCATTCGAATCCATCGAGCTCGCCGACGGGACGCTGGTATTCGACCACTACACCGATCGACTCGGGATCTGGCCGTTGCGGGGAGTGACGCACACCCGCGGGGAGGAGGTAGACGTCGCCCTCGCGGATCGGCATGTCGTAGGGGGCCTCACCGGGACCGGGCCAGATCACGAGGTTCATGTCACCTGTGACTTGGTAGAAGAACTCCTCGCGGGGGTCGTCGTGGAAGTCGCAGCGCTCGTTGCCTCCGCCGACGACCATCACGACCATGTCGGCCTCCCGCCAGATCTGTCTGTTGGCGACGGGCGGTCGGAGCTCGTCACGGTGATCCTCGACCCACTTGGCGAGGCTGAAGGGCCTGCGGCGATCGGGGCTCGGGTCGTAGTCGGTCATGGGTCCTCCCGTGGTGTTCGGTCAGCCGGTCCGATCGGCGGTGGCTGCTCGGAGTTGGGCCGTCGCCTCAAGCGTCGAGGTGAGGTCGCGGAGTCGGTTGATGAGATCGGTGAGCTCGCCGGCATCGGCGAGCTGCTCGGCCTCAAGGGCCTTCGCCTCAGCGGTGAGGGTGGCGGCGAGTTGGGTGCCGTTCGGAGTGATCGAGACCAACCGTTGGCGGCGATCGTCGGGGCCGTGCTTACGCACGACGAGCCCGCGGTCCTCGAGGCGCCGGAGCGCATGGGTGACGGTCGGCTGGGGGCTGAGGGCGGCATTGGCGAGGTCGACGACCCCCACCTCGCCGCTCTCAGCGAGGACGGCGAGCACTCGCCACTCGGAGCGGGCGACGCCGTATCGGTTGAGAACGGCGTAGAAGGGCGCGGACAGGGTCTGGTCGGCGCGGCGCAACAGGTAGGGGAGGTACCCGTCGAGGAAACCCGAGGTGCCGGACGTCACCACCGTGACATTAGATTCATAAGAATCTAATGTCAATGCGCCGAAGTTGACGTCAGTTCGTTTCTTGATTTACGACGGCCCGACTCCGCCGCCGGTCGCGATCACTTCGCCGGGGGAGTCGCAGGGATCGCGCGACGTCGACCGCGCACTCCGAGAGGTTTCTTGGGGCTGACCGACGGCGCTGTGTGAGCCCGGTTGGGATCGCTGGCGGGCGGGTCTAGAGTTCCCTCAACTTCGCCGCGGGGTGGAGCAGTTCGGTAGCTCGTCGGGCTCATAACCCGAAGGTCGTGG
>Ga0222715_10001449_pt1 | contig 22539 bp, 34 predicted proteins | sample C33_9DmetaG_FD_165056 | JGI IMG/M metagenome (GOLD analysis project Ga0222715, IMG submission 165056) | Estuarine water microbial communities from San Francisco Bay, California, United States - C33_9D | ecosystem: Environmental > Aquatic > Marine > Unclassified | place: USA: California...
AACACATATTGTATCAGGAGCGGTGGAGCGGTAGCGGTAGCGAGCGCATGGGGGGAGGGGTGCGCGAGACATGGAGCATGGAGGGGCTGTGGGGGTGCGTAGATATCATCATGCATGGTGCATCAGATAGCCCGTAGCAAAAAGCCAAAAAAATGCGGAGGGGAATTTGAAATCGATAGGGGGGGGTCAAGCAAAATCTCGTTTCCGCGAAGGGGGGTCGGTCGCGCAGACCGGGGGGGAACCCTCAACCCCTATATATCTGAAATGCTTATCTTTGTAAAAACGATTATTATGAAAAAGTATAAAGACATGTCCGGGTTAATGATGAAGAACGGGCGACTAATTAACGAGAGACCGTGTGGTGTTACGGGTATTCAGCAGGCTGTTGAGCTAAAGAAGACAATGAAGCGTGAGCAGAAGATTGAGATGATGGTAGAGGCAGATGTACGCGCTGCTATGCGTGAGAAGATGTTTGGATACGAATAAATTCACTAAAGATTTTTGATTGGGGTAGGGTAACTTACCCCTTTTTTTTATATATATGACAGATTTCTGTCATTTTTATGTCGATTTTATGTCGAAAATAATAAGCTAACTAATTGATAATCAATACTAATGTCGAAAATGTCGATTTCAAAAGGGTTTTATATTCATAAAATTTATAAAGGAGGTAAAAAAATATATATATATAATAGGGACCATGTTAGTTTGACACACTACAAAAGTTGTTTGGTATAACAATTATTATTATTTTTGTGGCAATTAAATTTAATTATATATGATTGAGAATATAGGATACTCACCCAAGGATATCAGGTTTGGTGAGATGGGGCGCTCAAAGCTCATTAATGGAATCACAAAAATTGCGGGTGCTGTAAAGAGCACATTAGGACCACGAGGTAACACGGTGTTGATTGAGTCAGCCAACCATACTGCGGGCATAACAGTAACCAAGGATGGTGTGACTGTCGCAAAGGCTGTTGACCTGTTGGACCCGGTTGAGAACTTAGCGGTAAGGATGATGAAGGAGGCGGCTGACAAGACTGCTACCAATGCGGGTGATGGTACGACAACTGCCATTGTGCTGACCGAGGCGTTAGTCATCCATGGTGATGAGCTAATTACTCCTGAGCTAAACCGTATTCAGGTGTTGCGTCACATGGTGGAGGTAGCTGATGATGTCGTGGAGAACTTAAAGGCTAAGAAGAAGAAGGTCACTAAGAAGATGCTGAGCGATGTGGCTACAATCTCTGCTAACAATGACAAGAACATTGGCAGTATTATCGCGCGTGTATATAATGAGATAGGTACAAATGGTATTGTTACCGTTGAGAAGTCACAGACGAGTGACACGTATGCTGAGAGCACTCATGGGTTCAAGGTACAGCGTGGCTACTACTCGCCATACTTTATTAATGACCACAAGCGTGACGAGTGTGTCTTTGAGGACACTATGGTGTTGGTATGTGACGCTGAGATACATAATATATTGCAGCTAGAGAATGTGCTTAAGCCAATTATTCAAGAAGGCAAGAGGCTATTAATAATTGCGCCATGTGCCACACAGGTGATAAATACGTTGGCGGCAAATGTTGCCAAGGGTAACCTCAAGGTGTGTGCTATTGAGCCGCCGAGCTTTGGCTACAAGAAGCATGAGCTGATGAGCGACATTGCGCTCGCTGTTGGTGCCAAGTACTTTAGTGAGAAGACGGGTGATGACTTGAGCCTTATGACATATGCTGACCTAGGTCATGCCGCAAAGATTATTGTTGACTCGCAGAACACTGTGATAATCAACTCAGAGGTTCGCACCGATGATGAGGCTGTTGAGGAGCGTGTTGCTCAGCTATGGGCTGCGCATGGTGAGGCTACAAAGAAGGCTGACAAGGACTTTATCCTTTCTAGAATTGCCTCCCTGACGGGAGGCGTAGGTGTCATCTACGTAGGTGGTACTACTGACATTGAGCAGAAGGAGCTATATGACCGTGTTGATGACGCTGTCTGCGCTGTGCGCTCAGCACTAGAGGAGGGCGTGCTTGTAGGTGGCGGTAAGGCACTGCTTGAGGAGGCGCTTGCACTTGACAATATTATTGCTGACACTGCGGAGCGTCAGGTTGCTATAAGTATTATGCGCAATGCATTGATGGTGCCAAGTATGCAGATACTCTCAAATGCGGGCCTTAGTTTTGACGACATATATATAGTTGGAGAGGGTGCCCTTGTTGATGGCTATGGCTACAATGTCAAGACAGGTGAGTACGGTGAGCTACTAAAGATGGGTGTAATTGACCCGCTGAAGGTAACACGTAGCGCCTTGCAGAACGCCATCAGTGTGGCAACTACAATATTATCAACTGACGCTATTATAACAATGGCGCGAACATATGAGGCAAAATGATAGCTATAGGTAAGAACATTATTATTGAGACAATTGAGAGGGAGGTCAAGACTGAGTCGGGCCTCCTCTTAAGTGCGCATGACGCAAATGACTTTCGCTACAAGATGGGTAGGGTTGTATCCCCGGGGACTGACGTTGACACCATTGTCAAGGGTGATGAGATATACTATGACAAGTCACACAGCTATACCATGGTGATAAACGACAAGCCTTACACCATTATTCAGGAGCGTGACGTTGTTGTTGTTGTTTAAGCCCCATATTCATCTCTCGTATTGAGTTTCGGTATACCTTACTCATATACTTTGCGTTATTCTTGAACATCGGGTTTATTTGAGGGTTCGTAGGCATCTCTTCTCCCTTCAACATCTTATAAATACTTCTAACAACCCGCTTACCGGCGGGTGAAATCTGATAAATTGCACGAGTATTCGTGTGTGGGTCGTACTTTCTGAACGACTCAATCCACCCATTCTCTTTTAATCTCTTAAACCTGTCTGCATCCCAAGATACAACCCTTGAGAACTCGTCAAAACGGGCCTTTGAGAAGTATTTTTCAGTGTAGATAAACATCAGCATGTCAAGGTCTGACTGTGTTAGGCCGTGTTTTGTCTTTATATACTGCCTTATGACTCTCCAATACTTTAGGTAGTCATCCATATCATTAAATTTTATTAAATTTGTCTCAAAGTTAACTAATAAAAAAAAGATACCATGGCAATGAAAGATTATAATAGTATTATGTTTAGAAATGGTGCTATTGACCGTATGAACGGTAAGTTTGGTAAGGGTCCCGGTGACGGTCTTAAGAGTAAACCTGAAGGTCAAAAATCAAAAAGACAAATTAAAAAAGAAACTAACTTACAGGTTGCCGAGATAAAAGGACAACAAAAAATTGCTCAAGCAAAGGCTAAGGCTAATATGACACCTGAGCAGGCGGCTGAATCTAAAGCAAAGAAAATTGAAAATGCAACTAAATTTGCTAAAAATGTTTTAGAGACTGCAGCTACAGCAGCTACAACAATTGGAATGTTTAAAGCATTAAAAAAAGATTAATGGGAGCCACCCTGTTTGCAGACGGTTTTGACAATGCTATAATAGGTGTTGACATGAACTCTGAGGTTCCTCGTGTTGTGTATGGAATTGAAAAGATGATTTTCATACTTATGCATGATGATAACATGACCGAAGAAGAGGCTATTGAGTATCTTGATTACAATGTGTTTTCATCATACCTAGGTATAGGAACACCAATCTATATATACCAAATGACATCAGACGAAGTAAAAGATATGATATGGCAATAAAATATACAGAAGCAGGAGTACCATACTCAGACAAGACACAAAGCTTGGCTAAAGACCTTAGTGCTTTAAACTTTAGCAACCTACAAGCAATGAAGCTTATGAGCGATGCTTATAGTGTTAAGGCACAGCTTGGTCGTAAGAAGGGTAAAAAGCAGGCAGGAGGAAAAGTTGATGCGAGCCTCGCACAGCTCGGCAGTTCAGTATCTCTACCAAAGTTAACTAAGAAAAGATATACTCAGTAATGGCAGATAAAAGTAAAATGAAGTGTAATGTACCACGTCCTTCTGACCGCGCAGGAAAGAAGATGATGGTAAAGGCCTGCTCAGGAGGAACTGAGAAGCTATTGCATTTTGGCGCTAAGGGCTATGGGCACAACTACAGCCCTGCGGCGCGCCGTTCATTTAAAGCTCGCCACAAATGTAGCACAGCTACTGACAAACTCACTCCACGATATTGGGCGTGTAAGAAGCTTTGGGCAGGACCCGGAGGCTCAACTAAGTCATCACCATCAAACCGTAGAGGCAAGTACTAATGAAACCAAAAAAAGATTCTTGGAAAAGTAAGGGGCACTACCTAAAAGATGGTACTGAGTGGTCAGGCTATCAGCACGCCTCAAAAGGTAAGGTTATGACGGGTAAGACACATACCGCATCATCAAAACCTCTATATCACTTTATGGAGCTTGACAAGGATGCAAAGAAAAAAGTTTTATCTAAGAGGAAATGAAGGATGCCTGCTACAAGAAAGTAAAAGCATCTTATGATGTGTTCCCCTCAGCTAGAGCTTCGCAGGCTATTGCAAAGTGTCGTAAGGCATCAGGTAACGTAAAGAAGACTGAGAAGGGGACAAGTCTTAAGAGATGGGAGAAAGAGAAGTGGGTTGACACAAGAACAGGTAAAGCTTGTGGTGCGGGAGGAAAGAATGAGTACTGCCGACCATCAAAGAGAGTGTCCTCAAAGACACCCGTAACAAAGAGTGAGATGAGCCCATCAAAGCTTGCCGCTAAGAAGGCTGAGAAGTCAAGGGTAGGTATGGGCAAGAGAGTAAGTAATGTAAAAAGAAAATGAAACTAACAAGCAGAAGCAAAGGGTTAGGCGACACAATTGAGAAGCTAACCACAGTAACAGGAGTAAAGAAAGTTGTTGAGACAGTAGCCAAAGCTACGGGTAAAGACTGCGGTTGCTCTAAAAGAAAGGACACCCTTAACAGGGTCTTTCCTTATCAAAAATAAACTATACTACTATGATAAGCCACCTCAAAAGGGTGGCTTTTTCATTTTAAAATATTGCCTATCTTTGTCTTATTAAATTATAAGACATGGCATATCAAAAATTACAGACGAGTAAAGGCATAAATATCTTTCCTTCTGATAATGCAAACATTCCCTCCGCTAATGTTGTTGTTAGTGGTACAAATAGCAGTGTAGCTGTAGGCTTTTTAGTTGATGCTACAAAAGACTTTATTGCAGCAAATGTTGCTGTTGGTGACGTTGTTGTAAATCAAAGCACAGGATTTTCTGCTACTGTATTAAAGGTATTTAACGCTACTAGCATTCTTATAAATGCTGACATCTTTACATCTCCTGCAGATAGCTATGCTATTTATAGTCAGTCTGCTAATGAGGGTGCTGTATTGTATGTAGGTGTTACGGGAGACCTTAGAGTTATCACAGCAGGTGGTCAGGATGTTACATTTACAGGTATTATTGGAGGTACTTTTATTCCTGTTCAGGTAACAAAAGTATTTAGTACGGGAACAACAGCTACCAACTTAGTAGCACTTTGGTAAGATGTTTATAAACGGTGTACAAATAGCAATTCAGACGGGGGTAGATGGAAATCACCCTGTCACACTATTACCTTTGAAGGTTAGAATTGCAGACGATGATGTAGCTAGAATAGTAGACAACGGACAGTATAGAATAATTGATTAATTATGAGTTATAAAATCATAGACCTACCTGACTTAGGTAGAGCATTTAACGCAACAGACATCATGGAGGTGTCTGCAAATGGGCTAGGAAGCTACAAAGTAAATATAGGAGAGTTTACCCTTGGTGGTGAGAACTATATTTTTGTTAACTCTAACGGGACTACAACTGAGAATGGTCAGGCTGTAAAGGATGCATACGTGGCTGCTCAGGCAATGACACCAAATGGTGCTGCATTGAGTGCGACAAACCGTGTTGTTATTTTACTTGCACCGGGGTTATATAGCTTTGATGAGGCTACCTATGGACCATTTCAGGTTAACACATCATTTATTGACTTTGAGTCAGTGACAGGTGAGCGTGACGTTTACTTCTCAAGTATTGATGTTATAAGTTACCCTACACCAATTGACGCTAGATTTAGTGGGATTGACACTACAGTAAATAGTTATTATGCGCACAAAGCATTTGCTATATGTACATCAGGTACTGTAAATGAGAATATTATAGCCAAAAACTGCAAGGGTGGAACATATTCATTTAGCTGTTTCTCAGCAGGATTTAGGGGCTTATATGAGGACTGCGAGGCAGAAAGTTTATCATTTGTATCCACAGGAGACACTGTTTTCCCTCCTTTGGGAATTACAGGTTCAGGGCAAATTAATATTGACAACTATGGAACTATAAAAAACTGTATAGCAACAGTTGGCGCGTCATTCTGTAATTCTTACTTGTTTGGTCTACCATCAATAGTTAGAAACTATGGCACAATTGAAAGTTGTCAGGCTAGTGGCACACGGTCATTCTGTTTTGGGCCATACGACTCTCAAAATTTAGGGACAATTATAAATTGTAAGTCAGCAGGAAATGCTAGTTTTGTTGATGTTGATTATGATAATATTGGTACAGGTCGCGCTATAAATACAGGGCTTATTGACAACTGTATAATAACATCAGGTGGAGGTTTTGTTGTGTATAATGGAGTTTTAGCGGGAGCAGCCTCCAATGGCGGAAGTATTTTAAACTGTAAGGCATTTGGAGGTGCATCATTTGTTGTAGACCCTACTCCTAGAATTGGAACTAACTCAGGGACCATATCTAACTGCTTTATGTCAATATCAACAGGTTTTTGTGGGGATAGCGGTACTAATAATGGACTTATTAATGAGTGTGTATCACAGGCTAATGCTTTCTGTAAAAGTTCACCATCAACAATAAATGGTGATATATTAAGATGTACCTTGCTTGGTGATTCATGGACTACAGGAGCTACAGGTGGAGGAAGAGTTGTTTTAGGTATTGACTCAACAGGAGTTGTAAACTTTTAATTATGAATAAGTATAGAGCAATAAGCGAGACAGAATTTATTAAGTTGGCTGACGTTCAGATAACAGAGGCTGAGTATGATGTATTTAAGAATGGCACTCAGGAAGAGAGACTTGCATTAAAGGATGACTTAGACTTAAGATTCTCAAATGTAACAATTGAAGGTGCTGAGTTAGACTTGTTAACTACAGCATATAATAGCTATAAGCCTGAGCTTAAGGATGGAGATGTATATGAGCTAATCTCATTTGATATTGCTATGGCCGGTGGCATGGAAGATGACAAGATGGGTGCCTACAACTATAAGTTAAATAATCAGATAATTAACGTAATTTTGAAATAAGATGGCGATAGATTTAAACATAACAGGTAATTATTTGCAGAATGGAGTTCCTATTGGAGGATTGCCATCATTTATTGAAACGAATGCTACAAATTCTACTGTTTGGAATAATGGAAAAGGAGATGTTGCTACCAATACATCATTTGGAGAGTTCTCACTAAATGCAATGTCTACCGGCAACAATAATACTGCTTTTGGTCGATATTCTTTAGCCTCAAATACATCATCAAATGATAATACTGCCTTTGGGCATGAGGCTTTAAGGTATGGAGTTAATCCGCAACAAAACACAGCTGTTGGTAATTATGCTTTGCAATCATCTCGTGGCACAGCCAATACAGCAGTTGGAATGTGGGCAGGTATAGGAATATCAAGTGGAAGCTATAATACAGTTATAGGTAGATTTGCAGCACGAAGCATAGGCACTATTAGTAATATAACTGCGATTGGTTCTAATGCTTTAGAAAATCTTTCTACGGGTTTAGCTAATACAGCTGTTGGTTACTATGCATTAAATACTCAAACAACAGGTGCACAAAATACAGCACTTGGATTTTCAGCGGGTTACGGAGGTACCACAGGAAGTGGAAATGTTTTTATTGGACAAAACGCAATACCAAACGGCTCAGGTACAGGTTCAGGTGTCGCTATTGGTAACTATGCAAGAGTGGACTCATATGGTATTGCAATTGGTGCAAATGCAAACAATTCATATCTTTATTCATGTGTTATTGGATATGGAGCAACTGCTACTGCAAATAATCAATTTGTTGTAGGCTCTACTTCAGCAAACTATGGTTCAGTTACAACGGAATCTAACTCATCAAGCAAAGTATGGAACGTAATAATTAACGGAGTAGCACAAAAAATCTTATTAGCATAATGGAACAGTATATACCAACATCAGAAGAATTAGCACAGCATATAAGTGCTGCGTTTGATAGCGTTGATTTAATCAATGAGTTAGTAGTTAAACCTCAGCAAGAGGATGGAGATGCAGAAACTATGGACAGAAATGTAGAGCATCTTAAAATAATGATGGCTTATGATTGGTTCGCATCTGCATTAACAGAAGAACAGGCAAATCAAATAAATGCAATAATTAAAATAGACGGAATAATCAATGAGTAAGGAAGAAGCAATTAAGACATTAATTCAGGCTTTAGAGGCATCTGCTAAGGCAGGTGTATTTACTCTATCTGATTCTGTAAATATTGTGAACGCAATCAATAAGGTTACTGAACTAGTTGAGATAGTACCAAGCGAGGAATAATGGCAAAGGTAAAAGATTCTTCAGGGTTCATATCTAAACCGAAACGGAAACGTCCGGGTGTTCATGCTAAAAGCAAAACAAGCAAACTCAAAACAAGTAAGAACTATGTAAAGAAGTACAAATCACAAGGTAAATGACACTCACGATGACTGATATATGGACATTAATTTTAGGCTCAATTGTAGCCATAATAGGTTATTTTTTAAAAATGGTTCACAATGATGTCCGAAGTAATACTGAAGGTATGGGGAAGCTCAAGGGAAAGATTGAGCTCGTTGAACAAGAATCAAGACTCAAATATCAGGCCATACAGGAGCAGACTCAGCTTGAAATAAAGAACTTGGCAAGAAGTGTTCATGAGTTGTCAGAAGCAGTTAAAGAGCTAATTATTAATAGATAAGCATACAATTAGAAAAATATTTCATTACATTTACAAAAAAAATAATTATGAAAAAGTTTATCCAAGAAATTTTACAAGATGAAAATGGAATATATTCATCAAAAAGATTTACAGGAATACTATGTATCCTTTCATTGATAACATCACTATTATTAAATACATTTACACATGGTGATATTAAACCTTCTGACACATTGGTTAATGCTGTAGCATTATTCTCATTTGGGGCTCTAGGTCTTACGTCACTAGATAAATGGAGTAAGAGAAGATGAAACTCAAGGATATGAATATCAAGCAGGTTGATTTTCCTGCTACTCAATATTTTAAACAAGAGGCACAAAAAAAACAAATCTATCTTCATCACACAGCAGGGGGAGGTGATGCTGAGCGCGTATTTAGGCATTGGGCATCAAGCAGAGAGCGAATAGCAACTTGTGTTACTGTTGGAGCTGATGGGTTGATAGCTCAAGGATTTAGCTCAAAATATTGGGCATGGCACTTAGGTGTTAGTCAGAAAGAATTTTCTAGACAAGGTATACCATACCAAAATCTTAATAAGTCATCTATAGGAATTGAGATTTGTAATTTTGGATATCTGAAAGAAAAGAATGGTAAGTTTGTAAACTACGTAGGGCGTGAAATTCCTATGAAAAATGTTACAAAGCTCGATGAGCCATTTAAAGGATTCTCATTTTGGCAGTCATACACAAAGGAGCAGATTGAGTCAGTACGACAATTATTATTATATTGGAACGAAGTATATGGAATACCATTGGACTATAATGAAGATATATGGGGTCTCTCAAAACGAGCTTTGGCAGGTGAGCCCGGGGTGTTCACACACAACTCAGTTAGAAAAGACAAAAGTGATGTATATCCTCATCCCGAACTAATTGAAATGCTAAAGTCATGCGCAACAAAATAGCAGGAACAAAGACAGGTAAATCACGTAGTGCTAAGTACTATCAAACACATCCTGATGCGCGTGCTAAGAAGGGAGAGTATGATACAGAATATCACTCTACCGAGGAGCGAAAAAAGTATAGGTCAAACCTAAATAAAAAAAATCGAGAGAAAGGGACATATGGCAATGGAGATAAGAAGGATGTTGCCCATAAGTCTAAGACAAAGACTCGTATGCAGGCTCAGTCATCGAACAGGGCTGATAAGAAAAATAACTTTTTCAAAAAATGAAAAAAACTTCTGCTATACTTATAATCATTATATCTCTTTTTGCGATATCATGCTCTGTTGATTATCACTTAAATAAAGCAATCAAAAAAGGTTATTCGTGTGACACTGTATCAGACACAATTACAATAACCTCTGTAGACTCAATTCCATTCATTGTAAGAGATTCAATAGTGTGGGAGAAGATAATTACCAAGAAAGATACTATAATCGCTTACAAGACATCCTACGTGCCTAAAACACGATATGAGATACGTTTTGATAACAAGAGATTTGCTGACAGCTTAAAGGCTATTAGGAAGATGTATGAGATTCAAATTAAAATGAATCGAGATAGCTCAAGCACAGCTATTAAAATTGAAAAGCAGAAAACAAAGCAAATAAAATACGAAAATAAGAAGGGATTTAATCTATTCATTATTGGCGTGCTTACAGGTATAATTCTAACTCTAATCTCAAAATATGCAATTAATCAAGCACTCAAAAAATTTACATGAAATAATCGTACCAACAGATGACTTTCAGATAGCAATGCTATCAGATATCCATTGGGATAATCCAAAATGCGATTGGGATATATTAAAAAGCCACCTAGACTATTTCAAAAAGAACAATATACCCGTAATGATAAATGGTGATATGTTCTGTTTGATGCAGGGTCGTGGCGATAATCGTAGAAACAAGTCTGACATCAGGCCCGAGCATAATAACTTTAGGTACCTTGACTCAATAGTTGAGACTGCAGTTGAGTGGTGGGCACCCTATGCTGACATACTTACGGTAATTGGTTATGGAAACCACGAGACAGGTGTTATTAAGTGGCAGGAGACTGACATACTTCAGAGATTTGTTGACCTACTAAACTTAAAGTGTGGCACAAATGTTCAGGTAGGTGGATATGGTGGTTGGTTAGTAATTAAGGTTGGAACGCGAGTATTATCTACCTATAAAGTAAAATACTTTCATGGCTCGGGAGGCGGTGGAATTGTTACGCGTGGAGCTATCAATCTTACTCGCGCATTAGAAATGTATGAAGACTTTGATGTATTCACGATGGGTCACATCCATGAGAACGCTTCACGTAATGATGTTAGAGATATGATTCAGCATCATCCAACTGCAGGATATCAATTAAAGCAACGTCAGATACATCTGATGCTTACAGGAACATATAAAGAAGAGTATGAGGATGGGCATCATGGTTGGCACGTAGAGAGAGGTGCTCCTCCAAAACCAATAGGTGGTAGAATACTTAGATTAAAGAATATAAGAGTCATAAAAGATGGTTCTGATAAAACTGAAAAGAGCATTGACTCGACAAAAATAATTATCTAATAAATTGTATCTTTGTAAAAATTAAATTAAATTGAAATGGGAAATTTTTTAAGTAAAGAAGAATTAGACGTAATTCAAGGTATGCAGGGTGAATTTACTAATTTAAAAATTCAACTCGCTGACATTGACTTACAGAAACATAGCTTATTGAAGCATATTGATATGCTTAGGGCTCAGTTTCAAAAACATGAAAAAGCATTAATTGACAAGTACGGTGAGGATGCTGTGATTAATATGCAAACCGGAGAGGTCACAAAAAAATAAAAAATGGGAAAAATTAGCACATATGCAACTGATGCAACACCTAACTTAAGTGATAAGTTAATAGGCACTGATGTAGATAACCTAGATGCAACCAAAAACTTTACAATTGCTCAAGTTTTAGATTTAGCTAATCTAGGTGATTATGTTCCATATGTAGGTGCAACTACTGACGTTGACTTAGGTGCTAATAATATTACTGCTAACTCAATTATTAAGTTAGGCGGTACATCTTCTCAGTTCTTGAAGGCTGACGGTTCTGTAGATTCAAATACATATCTAACATCTAGCAGTATTCAGTTTACTCAGGTACTAAATGGTTCGTCTACAGTTGACCAAATCCCCGGTGGATTAGATTCAGCTATTATTGCTTCATTTGGTCCCGCTCAATCTAATGCTGTACTTTCACTAGATAGCGGTGGTAAGGTATCATTCCTTCAGGCAGGCTCATATGTTATAAATGGATATGGGTCTGTTGAACGTCAAGGTTCTTCAGGTGGGGTGGCAGTATTTTTATTTAGAGGTATGCTCAATGGTGTTCAAGTAACTGAAACAAAAGCGTTCCATCTCGATACAACAGGTATAAGCATACCATATGAAGTAACCATACCATTTGAAGCTAATGTTGGTGATATATTTTGGTTTGAGGTTATGCGTGACTCGTCAGGTGTAGACGCAGGAGGATTATATACCCATACGAACTTAGGTGGATGGAGTGCTGTGCCATCTACTCAGATTCAGATTTGGAAATTAATTTAAATTAAATGGAAATCAGGAAGATATCGGTTGGTCCTGACTATAAGGGCGGAGCGATGCATTACATTGTTGGTCAGAAAGTATTAGGTGATACACAAGAGATTCACCTTATCAAGTACGATGACCATAAGCAATCAATAAAGATTTATATTGCCAATGAAAAGAATGAGGTTGTAATTTGGAAAGAGTTCAACAATACCATTCCTGTAGCCATTGAGTACAATATAAATATCTAATGCAATCACCATTTTATTTTATCACAAAACCAATTAATGACAGGAGATATAATAACACCAAAGAGATTGGTGGTATAGAGCTCATTGTCAGCACATCAGAAGAAGACCATAAGTTTTCAAATAGGGAGGCTGAGGTTATTGAGGTTCCACTAGATTACTATGGACCAATTAAACCCGGCTATAAACTATTGGTTCATCACAATGTATTCAAGTTTTATAATGACATAAAAGGTCGGCGCAAGAGCGGTAAAAGTTTTTTCAAAGAAAATATATTCCTTATTGAGCCTGACCAATTTTATATGTATCACGATGGAGACAAGTGGAATGCTTACGATAAGTATTGCTTTGTTGAGCCAATTAAACCTGAAGACTCTTATATATATAAGCCACTTACAGAAGAGCCACTAATGGGCGTTATGCGTTATCCAAACAAAATGCTGATAAATAGTGGTGTAAAAAGTGGAGATAAGATATGCTTTAAGCCTGAGAGTGAGTACGAGTTTAATGTAGATGGCGAGAAGCTATATAGAATGTATGACCATCAAATAACAGTAAAGTTATGAGCCCAAAAGAACTTAGACTTAAGATTATTGATGCAGGATATAAGGCTGTCGAGCAACTTATAAAGGTTGCAAAAGAAGATATTATAAAGCATGACCCTGAAGATGAGCTTGCGGCAGATAGATTAAAAAATGCTGCTGCTACAAAACGATTAGCTATATTTGATGCATTCGATATATTAAATAGGATAGAAACAGAAAAAACATCACTACAAGAAGCTACAAATGAATCGTCAAAACTTGATAGCAAACAGGGATGGGCTGAGCGAAGAGCTAAATAGTCTATGTAGTGTAGTCAATGACTATATTCCAAAAAATATTATTTCTACAAAAAATAGGAGTAAGACTTGGCAGTATGGATATAACGACCAATATGATGTTGTTATTATATCTAAAACAGGTCAAATTGGTGATATAGTAAATATATCAGGTCTTAATATTGCACTTCCATTAGCACCCAAAGAGTGTCATCAAAGACACTCTAAGTCATCTGAGCAGTATTGGGAGAGAGAAGAACTTCCTAGTCAGTTAGGTAAAATACAGTCAATATTTCAATGGCATGAAATGCCTAAAGAGTTTAAGGCAAGATATGTTGACTATATAGAAGAAGAGTTCGACAGAAGAGAGAACGGACATTGGTTTATGAACAACGGTAAGCCTTGGTACATAACAGGAGCTCACTATATGTATCTTCAGTGGTCCAAGATTGATATTGGATACCCTGACTTTCGTGAAGCAAATAGGATATTATTTATTTTTTGGGAAGCATGTAAGGCAGACCCAAGAAGCTTTGGTATTGTATATCTAAAGATACGCCGCTCAGGGTTCTCATTTATGTCTTCATCAGAATGTGTAAATATTGCAACTCTCGCTAAAGATTCTAGGGTTGGGATATTATCTAAAACAGGTTCAGATGCTAAGAAGATGTTTACTGACAAGGTAGTTCCAATTAATAGCAATTTACCTTTTTTCTTCAAGCCTGTTATGGATGGTATGGATAAGCCTAAGACAGAGCTTGCTTACCGCGTTCCCGCATCAAAGATTACCAAAAAGAATATGTCTGACATAGACAGCGATGAAATAAGTGGTCTTGATACAACAATAGATTGGAAGAATACAGAGGACAATAGCTATGATGGTGAAAAGTTATTATTCTTAGCTCACGATGAGAGCGGTAAATGGATTAAGCCAAATAATATACTAAACAATTGGCGCGTAACTAAAACTTGTTTGCGATTAGGTAGTAAAATCATTGGTAAATGTATGATGGGGTCAACATCGAATGCTCTTGCTAAAGGGGGTCAGAACTTTAAGGACCTTTATGAAGATTCTAGGATATCTACTCGAAATGCTAACGGTCAGACTAAATCAGGTCTATATGCATTATTTATTCCTATGGAGTGGAACATGGAGGGATTTATTGATATATATGGAATGCCCGTTTTACGTAAACCAACGAACCCCGTAAATGGTATTGATGGTAATTTAATTATGAATGGAGCTATTGACTATTGGGAGGCCGAGGTTGATTCATTAAAAAACGACCCTGATGCATTGAACGAGTTTTATCGTCAGTTTCCTAGGACAGAGTCACACGCATTTAGAGATGAAAGCAAGGCTGCATTATTTAATCTTACAAAGATATATCAGCAGATTGATTATAATGATACTATTATTAAAGAGCACTATATGACTAGGGGGTCCCTTAGTTGGAAGGATGGGATTAAGGATACTAAAGTTATATTTACTCCTGATAATAGAGGAAGATTTTTAGTGTCTTGGACTCCTGCAAAACATCTTCAAAATAAAGTATACGAAAAGAATGGAATTAAATATCCGGGCAATGAACATATAGGTGCATTTGGATGTGACTCCTATGATATATCAGGTGTTGTTGTTGGTAGGGGTTCAAATGGAGCGCTTCATGGCCTTACTAAATTCCACATGGATGAGGCACCTACAAATGAGTTCTTTTTAGAATATATTGCTAGACCTCAGACTGCAGAAATATTTTTTGAGGAGGTATTAATGGCATGTGTTTTTTATGGCATGCCTATCCTTATTGAGAATAACAAACCTAGGTTATTGTATCACTTTAAGAATAGGGGGTACCGTGGCTTTTGTATAAATAGACCTGACAAAATTTATTCCAAGCTATCAAAGACTGAGCGTGAATTAGGAGGTATACCTAACTCATCTGAGGATGTTAAGCAAGCTCATGCCGCAGCAATTGAGTCATATATAGACAAGTATATAGGCTTTAATGGAGAGGGCGATATTAACATGATGCCATTTACTAGGACGCTTGAAGATTGGGCTAAATTTGATATAAGTGATAGGACAATGTACGATGCCACAATCAGCTCAGGATTGGCTATAATGGCTTGTCAGAAACATTTATATCAGCCTGAGAAAAAAGAGTCAAAAATAAGCATTAAATTTGCTACATATAATAATAGAGGAAATATTAGCTCCTTAAATACATGAAAGAGGTAAAAATTAACATATCCTCTACATCATTCCCTAGTCAGTTTGTGAGTGATGCGGAGAAGGCAACCGCTGAATTTGGTCTCCAAGTTGGACAGGCCATACAGTATGAGTGGTTCAGAAAGGATGGTAACCAATGTAGATATTATAGTCAATGGCGTGACTTTAATCGTTTGCGTTTATATGCTCGTGGAGAGCAGCCAATTGCTAAATATAAACAGGAGCTTGCTGTTGATGGTGACTTATCATATATAAATATTGATTGGACACCTGTTCCTATTATACCAAAGTTTGTTGATATTGTTGTTAATGGTATGTCTGACCGATTATTTAAGGTTAAGGCTTATGCACAGGATGCAATGTCTCAGGCTAAAAGAAGCAAGTATCAGGATATGATTGAAGGTCAGATGGTTGCAAAAGACCTTTTGACTAACATTCAAGAAAATACGGGTGTTGACCCATTTGTGATGAATCCTGACGAGCTTCCAAATACAGATGAGGAGCTGTCTCTATATATGCAGTTAAATTATAAACCTGCTATTGAGATTGCAGAAGAGGAAGCTATTAACACAATACTTGAGGAGAATCATCACGACTATGTTCGTAAGCAATGTGATTATGACTTAATGACCCTTGGTATTGCTGTGGAGAAGCATGAGTTTCTTCCCGGAGCAGGAGTTCAGATATCATATGTAGACCCGGCAAATGTTGTTTATAGCTATACTGAAGACCCTTACTTTAAAGATTGTTTTTATTGGGGTGAGATTAAAACACTTCCAATTACCGAACTATATAAGATTGACCAATCGTTAACACCTGAGGACTTAGAGCAAATATCAAAGTATAGTCAGAGTTGGTATGACTACTATAATGTAGCCCAATTCTATGAGAATAATGTTTTCTATCGTGATACGTGTACTCTTCTTTACTTTAACTATAAGACTACTCATAAAATTGTATACAAGAAAAAAATTCTTGACAATGGAAATGTTAAGATGATTGAGAAGGATGAAAACTTCAATCCTCCTGCAGAAATGATGGAGGAAGGTCGTTTTGAAAAAGTAGAGAAAGTAATTGATGTTTGGTATGATGGTATTATGGTTATGGGAACTAATATCTTACTTAAGTGGGAATTAGCTCATAATATGGTAAGACCAAAGTCAGCTACTCAGCACGCATTACCAAACTATGTTGCTGTAGCACCTCGCATGTATAAGGGTGTTATTGAGTCATTAGTTCGTAGGATGATACCATTCGCTGACCTTATTCAGCTAACTCACTTAAAGCTTCAACAGGTTATTTCGCGTGTTGTACCTGATGGTGTATTCATTGATGCTGATGGATTAAATGAGGTTGATTTAGGAAGTGGCGCAGCATACAATCCTGAAGACGCATTAAGACTATACTTCCAAACGGGTAGTGTAATTGGGCGTAGCTATACACAGGATGGTGACTTTAACAATGCAAGAGTTCCAATTCAAGAGTTAAATAGTAACTCAGGTGCCGCTAAAACTCAGATGCTCATTGCAAACTATAACCACTATCTTGACATGATTCGTGCGGTAACAGGTCTTAATGAAGCACGCGATGGTTCTGACCCTGACCCAAGAGCATTGATAGGTGTTCAGAAGCTTGCTGCTCTTAACTCAAATACAGCTACTAGACACATTTTAGATGGTAGCTTATATATGTTTAGGTCTGTTGCTGAAGCACTTACATATAGGATTGCAGATATTCTTGAGTACGCTGACTTTAGAGATGATTTTGCAAATAAGATTGGAAAGTACAACACATCTATACTAGAGGAAATAAAAGATTTGTATATATACGATTTTGGAATTTTTATTGATATATCTCCCGATGAAGAAGAGAAAGCACAGCTTGAGGCAAATATTCAAATTGCTTTATCTAAAGGTGACATTAACCTTGAGGATGCAATTGATATTCGTGAAATTAAAAATATTAAACTTGCTAACCAACTCTTAAAACTTAAGAGAATTAAGAAGGAAGAGAAGCAACAACAGATTGCTATTCAGCAACAAGCAATCCAAGCTCAACAACAGATGCAAATACAGCAGATGTCTGCTGAAACATCTATGATGAAAATTCAAGCTGAAGCTCAGGCTAAGATGCAAATCAAGCAGGCTGAGGTTGCATTTGAGATTGAGAAGATGAAGAATGAAGCAATGCTTAAACAGCAATTAATGCAGACTGAGTTTGACATGAATATGCAATTAAAAGGTGTTGAAGTAGATTCTTTGTCTAAAAGAGAGCAAGATAGAGAAGACGCTAAAGCGAAGCGTATTAGTCAGCAAAATACCGAACAATCTAAATTAATTAATCAGAGAAAAAACAATTTACCTCCAATAAATTTTGAGTCAAATGAGGATTCTCTTGATGGCTTTGACTTTGCTGAATTTGAACCTCGCTAAATAATAAAAAATAATATATAACTTTGTAAAAATTAAATCAAATGGAATTTAAAGTAAAAGAAGTATCAGGAGTGGTAGAAAAGAGTGCTGCTCAAATTGAAGAGGAATTATTAAATAAGCATGAAGAGAGTCTAAGTGAAGCTCCTGCTTTAGAAGAAACCCCAACAATTGAAGAGCCTCCTGTTGAAGAAACTCAACCAATCGAGAAGCCTGAACTTCAAGAAGAAGACGTTCTTTCATATTTAGGAAAAAGATACAATAAGGAAATTAGTTCTTTTGATGAACTAATGGCACAACGTCAAGAAAAGGAAGAACTTCCTGAAGATGTTGAGGCTTTCTTAAAGTATAAAAAAGAAACAGGTCGTGGTATTGAAGACTACTTGAGATTACAAGAGGATTTTGATACTATGGACCCTGACAGACTTTTAAAGCAATATTATATGGCTACAGAGGTTGGACTCGATGAGGACGACATTGATATCATGATGGATGAATTTTCTTATGATGAAGATTTAGATGATGATTCTGATATCAAGAAAGCTAAGATTGCTAAGAAAAAGGCTATTGCTAAGGCCAAGGATTATTTCAATTCTGAAAAAGACAAATACAAGCAACCTCTTGAGTCAAGGGGTAATGCCATGTCTGACTCTGAAAAGGAAGAGTTTGAGGCGTATAAACAATACATAGACAAGTCTAAAACCCTACAGGACGAACAGGAGCGTCAATCTGCTTGGTTTCAAAAGAAAACTGATGAGGTGTTTAGTCAAGAGTTCAAAGGTTTTGAGTTCAATATTGACGACAGAAAAATCACGTTTTCTCCCGGTGATGCCAAGGAGCTCAAGAAACTCCAATCAACTCCAATGAACTTTATTAATAAGTACTTGGATGAGAGCGGAATGATGAGTGATGCAAGTGGATACCATAGGGCGTTAGCAATTGCAATGAATCCTGATAAGTTTGCCAAGTTCTTTTATGAACAAGGTCAGGCTAATGCGACAGAAGATGTCACTAAAAAAATTAAAAATGTGAATATGTCTGAGCGTAAAGCCCCTGAGGCAACTGTAAAGGGAGGAATGCAAATCAGAGAAGTAAATCCTGACGCAGGTCGTGGATTGAAAATCAAAAGTATAAAAAGAATATAAACTATTAAAAACTTAAAAAAATGTCTTTAAACCCGACACCCGGTTATAACTTGCAGCCAAGTGCTGAGCAAGTTCCATTGTCAAGCAATTACTTGACAAACTTTAATTTCTTGGACCAATATCTTCCTGATACTTACGAGAAAGAATTTGAGCGTTACGGAAATCGTACCGTTGCATCTTTCTTGCGTATGGTTGGTGCTGAGATGCCTTCTATCTCTGACCAAATTAAATGGGCTGAGCAAGGTCGTCTTCACACTAAATATACTCAAGCTACTACAGGAGCTGTTCCTTCAGGAACCCCTGTTAATGAAGCATTATTTACAGTGAATGACCCTAATGTTACAGGTATTGCATTCCGTCCGGGACAAACTGTAATGATTACACCTAATGTTGCAGGTGGTGGTTCTCAAAACAAAGGTATCATTACTGAAGTTGATACAGCTGCTGACCAATTTAGAGTTGCTTTCTATGAGGCTGCAGGTTTCCATAACGATAATAATGCAGCCGCAGAATTTACTGTATTTGTTTACGGTTCTGAGTTCAAAAAAGGAACTACAGGAATGGTTGGTTCATTAGAAGCTGAAGATGAAATCTTCTCTAACAGCCCGATTATCATCAAAGATAAGTATGCTGTATCAGGTTCTGACATGGCTCAAATTGGTTGGATTGAAGTAACAACTGAGAATGGTGCATCAGGATACCTTTGGTACTTGAAATCAGAGCACGAAACTCGTCTACGTTTTGAAGATTACTTAGAGACTGCAATGTTGGAAGCTGTTCCTGCTGAAGCAGGTTCAGGTGCTGCTACTCAAACTGTTAACGGACAAGTTGGTAACAAAGGTTCTGAAGGTGCTTTCTACGTTGTTAATACTCGTGGTAACGTATACGGTGGTGGTAACCCAACTGCATTATCTGATTTTGACGATATAATTTCTCGTCTTGACAAACAAGGTTCTATCGAAGAGAACGTATTGTTCGTTAACCGTGATTTCTCTTTCGACATTGACGATATGTTGGCTCAACAAAACTCTTACGGTGCTAACGGTACTTCTTACGGTTTGTTTGACAATGACCGTGATATGGCCCTTAACCTTGGTTTCTCAGGTTTCCGCCGTGGTTATGACTTCTACAAAACAGATTGGAAATATTTGAACGACCCAACTATGCGGGGTGGTTTAACTCCATCTACTACAGGAGTTACAACAGCTAATGCTATCACAGGTATGCTTGTTCCTGCAGGTTCAACTACTGTATATGACCAAATCCTTGGTAAAAACGCTAAGCGTCCATTCTTACATGTACGTTATCGTGCATCTGAGACTGAAGACAGACGTTACAAAACATGGATTACAGGTTCTGCAGGTGGTGCTGCTACTAGCGACCTAGATGCAATGGAAGTTAACTTCTTATCTGAGCGTGCACTTTGTACCTTAGGTGCGAATAACTTTGTATTGTTCCGCTACGGAGCCTAATCTTTAGGATTCACAAATGGGGGGTGTCCTTGAGGACACTCCCCTATTTTAAAAATTAAATTATATTATATCTTATGTCACAAAAAGTAAAGTTGGCTCCTGCCGACAGGGTCTATAGACTCAAGAATGAGAAAGCACCATTATCTTTTATGCTTTCAGCAAGAAACACAAAACGCTCACCACTACTTTGGTATGATGAGGAGCTAAACCAAAATCGCCCACTACGTTACGCAATCAATCAAAAGACACCTTTTGAGGATGAGCAGGATGGAAATCCCGTTATTCAGGCTATTATTTTTGAAGATGGTTTTTTAAGAGTTCCAAAAAATAATCCTGTACTTCAAGAGTTTCTATACTACCATCCACAGAATGGTATTGTATTTGAAGAAGTCGATAGTGAGCGTGATGCACAAGCAGAAGTTGAATACCTTGCAGCTGAGGTTGATGCATTGATTAGAGCTCGCGAGCTTACGATTGAACAACTTGAAACAGTATATCGAGTATTGTTTAATAAAGATGTTAGCCGAGTTACAACTGCAGAGATGAAGAGAGATGTTCTTATCTATGCTCGTAGCTATCCAAGTAACTTCTTAAATGCATTAGATGACCCAATGTTGAGACTTCAATCTCAGGTTCATATATTCTTCGATATGGGACTACTTAGCTTCAGAAACAATAATAAGGAAGTTTGGTATAGTACCCCAACTAACAAGAAGAAAATGATTAATGTACCTTACGGTGAAGACCCATATATGTTGGTTGCAATGTATTTGAAAACCGATGAAGGTATCGAAGCATTAAAAATGTTAGAGCATCACTTAGAAAATATATAAAAAATTATATTACATTTGTAATGTTGTTTTAGAGTTATGCTCAATTGTTTGTTTGGTAAAGGTGTCCTCGTGGCACCTTTATTTTTTTGTATCTTTGTGAAAAGATATTTTCATGATTAATTCAGTAAGAAACACCGTATTGTCTATTCTTAATAAGAATAACTACGGATATATCTCTCCTTCAGACTTTAACCTATTTGCCAAGCAGGCACAAATGGAGATATATGAAGAGTATTACAGTAGCTATAATAAAACAATCAATGCGGAGAATGCTCGCATATCAGGTACAGAGTACGCTGACATCGAGAATCCAATTGCAGAGGTATTAGAAGGATTCTTGCGAAATGACACACTTACACAGGTTGCACCTGCAACAAATCAATACTTTTTACCTTCGATAACCACAACGGGGTACGCTCCATATATGATTAGTAGATTGACCTGCTTTAACGGAACTACAAGATTGGGTGATGCCGAGAAGGTTGCAAATGCAAGAATCTATATGTTATTGGATTCTATGCTTACATCGCCAACAGAAATGTTTCCTGCTTATATTATCGAAGACAATATTATAACTGTCTATCCCGATACAATTAATGGAACTTCTTCTCTTAAGTGCTCATATTTTAGATTGCCAAAAGACCCTAAATGGACTTACATAAACCTATCTAATGGTGAGCCTGCATTTGACCAATCGCAACCTGACTATCAAGATTTTGAACTTCCGGGGGAAGATGAATATAAATTAGTGATGAAGATACTTCAATACTGTGGTATGTCAATTAGAGAATTACAGGTTACACAATATGGTATTCAGCAGGAGCAATCAGAGAATCCTGCATTTAGTACACAACAAT
>Ga0222715_10001450_pt1 | contig 22538 bp, 23 predicted proteins | sample C33_9DmetaG_FD_165056 | JGI IMG/M metagenome (GOLD analysis project Ga0222715, IMG submission 165056) | Estuarine water microbial communities from San Francisco Bay, California, United States - C33_9D | ecosystem: Environmental > Aquatic > Marine > Unclassified | place: USA: California...
ACTACGTAAACAGATGCATTACGATAAACAACACATTAACTAACCCGATGAACCGATCTGTCTCTTAGTTTATGCCGCTCTTTGTCCAAAAGGTTTTGACGACGTACACAGAAGAACAGATCAATCGCTATCAATATAAAATATCAGGCCCATTACTGGATCGGCTTGACATGATCATTGAAGTGCATAGCCTGCCCGAGGCAATCATCAATCAAACAAGAGACGCAGCAGCAGAAGCCAGCGAAACAGTAAGGCAACGTGTGATCACTGCCTTTAATATGCAACTCAAACGCCACGGCGTGACGAATTCAGCCTTAAAAACCAGTGACATAGAACAATTCTGCGGTTTAGCCGAGAAGGACAAAACTTTACTACAAACAGCAACAATAAAACTGGGTCTCTCCGGGCGCGCAATACATCGAATCTTGAAAGTCGCCAGAACAATTGCAGATTTAGCATCTTGCGAGAACATTGAGACCCGCCATCTTGGTGAAGCAATCAGTTACAGGCAAAAAACGAACCAATCAAAATCTCTGATGTAAACAAGTGCTTACTACTTGAACCCGACTCTCTAATAGGGTGAAATAAGGATATGAGTGAAAAACAATATGACATTAGAATCATAGCTGAAACAGAGTACGTTACTGACCAATCCTTCCCTGATGAAGAACGTTATGTATTCGCTTATACCATCACCATCACCAATACTGGACTTACCGCGGCTACCCTTTTGCGCAGACATTGGCTAATAACTGACGCCAATTGCCGAGTTCAGGAAGTTAGAGGAGATGGTGTCATTGGTGAACAACCTCACATCATGCCTGGGGAGTCATTCCAGTATACCAGTGCCGCGGTTCTGGAAACTCCGGTGGGCTGTATGCAAGGGACTTATGAAATGGTTGCGGATGATGGTGTCGATTTCGATGTTCAAATACCGGTTTTCAATCTCTCCACTCCCAATACCCTGCATTAAATCATGAGCACCTACGCGATAGGTGACCTGCAAGGTTGTTACTCAGAATTACAAGACCTACTGCATGAGATTAATTTCGACAAGGCCAATGATCGTCTCTGGTTCGTAGGCGATTTAGTCAATCGCGGACCTGAATCGCTTGCTTGTCTGGAGTTCGTAAAATCATTAGGCGAATCTGCCAGAACCGTATTGGGTAATCATGATCTGCATCTATTAGCCGTTGCCAACAACATTCGTAAGCCACATAGAAAAGACACGCTTGATGAGATCCTGAATGCTAAAAATGCTAATGAATTACTAAACTGGTTAAAAACCCTTCCGTTACTTGTGCATGACACAGATTTAAACATCACTATGGTGCACGCCGGGTTACCATCACAATGGACATTGGAACAGGCACAACAACTTGCGCAAGAAACTGAAACCTTGTTGCGTAGCGATCAGTTTAATGACTTCATAAAATATATGTACGGTGATGAACCAGATGTATGGACTGAATCATTAGAAGGCTATGATCGACATCGTTTTATCATCAATTCTTTTACGCGCATGCGCTATTGCTACGCTGATGGACGATTAGATCTTGCGGCAAAGAATGCCCCTGGAAAAGAAGATGAAAAACTACTTCCCTGGTATGCACTACCTGACCGGCAAACAAATAAAAATAAAATCGTATTTGGTCATTGGTCTACCGTGCATTTGGGTAATGAAAAGAACTTTAATCAATACAATGTTTATCCTTTAGACACCGGATGCTTATGGGGTGGCGAAATGACAGCGATGCGTTTGGAAGATAAAAAATTGTTTAGTGTGCCATCTCAACAATCGAAGATATAATAATAATTACTGCAACCGACCCAAAACAGTCATAAGTGCTAATAAATAAACAGGACTGTTTCCCAGTGAGGCTTCCAAATTTAATCTTTGATGATTTAACATCAAAGTTTTTATTTATATTGATTTTCTTTAAACGTTTATTTAAATAAATTTAAAAATACTTGTCTAATAATTATGGGAATAATGACAAGACTTAACGTATTATATTTAGATATAGGATAAGAAGCTTAATTGCACACAGTTATGAAACCCACTTTAAAGCAACTGGAATATTTTCTCGCTATTATTAAATATGGCAGTATCCGTCGAGCGGCAGATGCATTAGGTATTAGCCAACCAACATTAAGTGCTCAGCTAGCGAAACTTGAAGAAATTTTTAAATTAAATTTATTCGAACGTGTTCAGAGTGGAACTATACTGTCTCCATCTGGCCAACATCTTTTACCTTATGTCCAGATTATGATTGAAGACATGAATAATTTGATGGACGCAGCAGAGATTGCAATGAGTGGCAGTAAGGGCGTTTATCGTCTTGGCGTGACTTCCACATTAGGTTCGTATTTACTCGCTTATCTGTTACCTGAAATTCACCAGCAATATCATCATCTAAAATTTATTGTTCGTGAAGATGCGCCAAACATTCTGGTAGGAGGATTGACAGATGGTCGTCATGATTTGCTTTTGATTCCTTTGCCTTTGAATAATGATAGTTTCTATATTGAGCCCTTAATTCGTGAGGAGTTATTTATTGTGATGGCCAATGATCATCCATTAGCAGACAAAAGCAGTATAACTACAAACGATTTAGTCGGAGAAAAAGTTGTCAACATGGAAGATACTCATCTTTACTCAAAGCAAATAGATGAGCTTTGTAATCGTTTTAGTTTAGCCCCCCTAAAAGATTATCAGGGAACAAGTTTAGATGCCCTGCGTGCTATGGTTTCTACAGGTGTTGGTATAGCTTTCTTCCCCTCACTATATGTTCATTCAGAGATTAGAGCTGAGTCAAATTTACATGTAATGAGAATCCAAGGGGAGCCTATTTATCGAATGCATGCTATCGCATGGCGTCATAGTTCGCCCGCACGAACATTTTTTAGAGAGTTTTCTGTTGTATTTAAAGAACTGATTAAAGAAAAGCTCGGCGGTGTTGTTCAAGTAATGTAATTAGAAGGCCAGGTTAAGTGTTTTGTAATATCTTTTTTATTACATCGGCTGCTATTTCATCGATATTCGGTTTTCAGCAGCTGAATTTTTATAAAATGGACAGCCGGACAACACTAACTCCAGTGGTTCTATATGAACTGCAAAGGGCGCTGCTATACTTAAGGCGCTTAAACCCAGTATGTTGCGACCGGAATGTTTCATTACCGCAACCTCCATTTCACCTAAATTGCAGTTCTCTCCAATACTAAAAGATTGTATCTTGTACAGATTCATCGTTTCATATTTACCATTTGCGAGCCGCGCCGCTATTTCACCTGTTTTTTCAACTTTGCCAGACTTCGAAATTTCTTCGAATAATTCACGGTTTAGTGTAATCATTCCTGCCCCAGTATCGACTAAAAATTGAGAACGAATATCAGAGTTGATTACTGCTTCTACATATAGACTGCCAGATTGTGATTTATCGATGGGTACGTTTACATCAGTTGCTTGAGCGGATGTATTCATAAATATTAGTAGACAGGCAAGGAGTAATTTTATTTTCATGTTGTCATAAGTTCCAAATAGTCTAGCCGTGTTTAAAGTGCAACTGATTCATCTGTAAATTAAATATTTATAAATTTATGAGCATAAAACCTGCCAATTTAGAATTAATCTTACAACCTGTTGTTATGTATATACTTTTCTTTTTTCAAATAGTTAAAATAGTCATAAAAATACATATATTTGCACTTATATGGTGCATTCATGCACTATATAAAATCGTCATGTATAAAGAAAATGAGATAAAAATAAAAAGGTGTATAGATAAAAGCTATATCAATGTCTTACAAATTTACTATATTGTTAATCTAGAATTCAGAGTGTTAGATTTAGAAACAAATTAAAAATAAAATAAATAATAGGATCAGACAAAATGAAAAAATTGGGTTTAATCACATTAAGTTTAGTATTTTTATCAACGCCTGCATTCGCAGATAATAACGATGTTGCAAAGAATAATTCTTATGAAACAGTTAAAGTTGTGAAAGTTGATAGAACTGGCAAGCCCCCCTATAAACGTACCATACAAAATATTAGGGTAACTGATGTAGCTGCATTAGAAGAGTCGAAAAACACTCCTATAGACTCTAAAGTAAGAGCTGCAATTCAATACAAAAAATAAATACTAAAAACCTCCTTAATTCAATTTTAATCAGGACTAATCATTTAGTTTTGCTTTAATCTATTAGTCGGGCTTTTCAAGATAAGAAGCCCGACTAATACTTATCGATAGAAGCTATTTAATGAAAAAATCTTTCTTAAAAGACGGACATTATATCACTTGAGGCAACAGTTGGTCATCTAGCGTGACACAATCAATCTCATTCAAACCATACACTTCTTCAAGGCCATAGCCCATTCTTGAGAAAAAAGTTATCGGCATCGACCATTCACAGAAACATGCCAGTTAACCATAAACTAGTTTATTCAATGGTAGCTCGTATACCGGAAGGTCGAGTTGCTACTTATGGTCAAATCGCAAGCTTGGCTGGATTCCCACGGCATGCGCGTCAGATTGGCTATGCATTGGCAGCATTAGATACTCATTCTTCAATACCCTGGCATCGTGTTGTTAACGCAAAAGGTAAGATCAGTCCCAGAGGTCTGGATGGTTGCGACGACTACCAACGGTTATTATTGGAAGAAGAAGGCATCACCTTTAACAATAATAACTGTATTTCACTAAAACAATTCCAATGGCAACAAGACTCGGTGGAGCTGAGTGATGACAAATGAATTAGAAGATATTGTTAGAACTGAGATTGAGGATTTACATAAATTCTTTGTTGGCTGGTTTACTGGTGCGCTTGATGTTAATAGTTTTGAATCCGGTTTTCTTTCACGGTTCGATCCCGACTTTTTATTGATTCCACCTGCAGGAATAATACTATCTCTGGATACATTATGTACCAGTATCAAAAACACATATGATACCAACCCTGATTTTAGTATCGCTATTCGAAACGTTAAGGTACAACGTGTGCTTGGAAATGAAATTATCGCGACCTATGAAGAATGGCAACGTAATGCTCTCGCTTCTACTCCGCCCAATAATGGCAGAGTTGCAACTGTGGTTTTTAAGAAGACACAACCGTTACAATGGTTGCATGTACACGAGACATGGATGCCCGAAGCTGTTACTACAGCAGAATCATTTAAACTCTAATGCTCTGACATAACTTCTTACTCATCCAGATGTTTAGTAATATCCATTTGAGGATTATTGTCCAAAAGCTCAAGACAATTTTTTAATGAACTATAATAAACCTCTGCTTGCCCGATACCAAAATCGTTAATCGATCGTTCAAATAGTATCTCAATATCCCTGGCTGCAGCCTCTGAGAGTTTAAGCATTTAACTATTCCCTGGTTTTTACATCCTTCCATATATCATCGAGTGTGCGTTTTGAAACACCACTTCTTTCACCTTCGGTTAATGCTTTAAGCAAAGCTTCGCGCTTGTCTTTATACTCTTGATCACGCCGGATCAAATCGCGAATATAGTCACTCACGTTACTGTAGTGTCCTGTTTCAATTTGGGATTCAACCCATTTACGCATCAGATCTGGCAGAGAAACATTCATAGTTGCCATAGTAATACCTCCAGCAAAAGATTGGCATATATTGGCAATCTTTGTCAATTATTACGCCACCATATTGATCAATTAAATCTTATCTAACACCACAAAACTGTAATCATAATCGTTCTTCTCATCGGCATTGAAAGCCTCTCTACTTGTTTCTTGCCATTCATTTCGATCAAACTCCGGAAAAAAAGTATCACCTTCGATCTCAGCATGGACTTCGGTCAGATATAAACGTGATGCTTTTTCCAGCGCATATCTATAGATCTCTGAACCGCCCGTAATCATCACTTCATCAACATCCTTACAATGCTTGAAAATATCTTCAAGACTATGCAGGACAGTACAACCTTCTGCCTTGTAGTTTTTATCGCGGGTAATAATGATGTTTTCTCTACCAGGTAAAGGCCTGCCTATAGACTCATGCGTTTTACGACCCATAACTATAGGTTTACCCATGGTGATCTTTTTAAAGTGTTTCAGGTCTTCTGAAATATGCCAGGGCAAAGCATCATTTTTTCCAATGACACGATTACGATCCATAGCGACAATGATTGATAACTGCATAGTCAATAATTATTTATTTTTAGATTGGCTGTTTTCAATGTCACGCTGCATGTATTCCAATAAACCATCAACACCATGGTTCTTGGCTATCGCTCGATACTCATTTCGATAACTTTGTACCAGACTTAACCGTTCAACGGTAAAGTCGTAGGCAAACCAGATATTCACGAAACGCTTCATACGATATGAGATCGGGATTTGTATGTCTGTGTCATCTTTAACTATAACGGTATCGACTGTTGCATAATCCTCATTATTGGAACTCACCGAAACATAGTCGATGCGTTCGCCCGAATAGCGTTTGATTCTTGACCAATAAGTATTGAGTAATATTTGTTCAAACAATGAAATAAATTCATTCTTTTGTTCTTCGCTGGCCACATTCCAATTAGTAGCAAGTATCCGTCTGGACATTTCTTTAAAATTAATACGTTCCTTTACTAACTTGAAGACAGTCTCTTTTTGTTTGCTTTCAACAAGGTTCTCATCTTTTAAAACCAATAGAACTTGATCGATTATATTTTTAACGATTCTGTCGGGAGACTCTTCGTTTGCCTGTACAGTGAAAGACAACATCAAGGTTAACAATGTTATTAATACAGTTTGTTTTAAAAACATAATCTTTCCTTTAGATAGCAATTGGGGCAGAAATGGATGGATGCGCCTGATAATTTATTAATTCGAAATCATCATAAGTAAAAGAAAAAATATCTTTAACGTTTGAATTTATATTCATCGTCGGCAAAGCAAAAGGTTTGCGGGATAATTGTTCATCGACTTGATCGAAATGATTTAAATAGATATGTGCATCTCCAAAGGTATGCACAAACTCACCCACCTCTAGATTTGTTACCTGAGCAACCATCATCAGTAACAAGGCATACGATGCTATATTAAAAGGCACACCAAGAAAAATGTCTGCGCTGCGTTGATATAGCTGGCACGATAATTTTCCATCGGCAACATAGAATTGAAAAAATGCATGACATGGTGCCAATGCCATTTTATCGAGTTCGCCCACATTCCATGCGCTGACTATCAACCGGCGGGAATCAGGATTCGTCTTTATCTGTTGTATAACCTGGCCTATCTGATCAATGGTATGACCTGACGCCTGCCATGATCGCCATTGAGCACCATAAACCGGTCCCAACTCACCGTTGGTATCTGCCCACTCGTCCCAGATGGTAACACCGTTATCATTCAAATATTTAATGTTTGTATTGCCCTGCAAAAACCAGAGTAATTCATGAATGATAGATTTTAAATGACACTTTTTAGTCGTTACTAAAGGAAAGCCCTGGTTTAGATCAAAACGCATCTGATAACCAAAAACACTGATCGTTCCCGTGCCAGTACGATCTTCTTTTTTCACGCCATGCACTTTAACGTGCCGTAATAGTTCCAGATACTGTTCCATTTTTTCCTTTATCGTAAATTAAACGTTGTTCGATAAACGTCCGTTATAGAAAGTTATATTGAATCATTGTTGCGTATCAAAAGAACGATAAGCCATAACGATTAAAACCAGGCCTGCAAGTATCATGGGGATGGATAATATTTGTCCTATCGTTAGCCAGTCAAATGCAAGATAACCTATATGTGCATCCGGTAATCGTACAAATTCTACTGCAAACCTGAAGCTGCCATAACCCAACAAGAATAAACCTGATATGGCTCTCACCGGCCTTGGTCTGGCCGAAAACAACCAAAGTATTATGAATAAAACCAGTCCTTCCAAAAATGCTTCATACAACTGGGAAGGATGTCGGGGAATTCCTCCCGCTGCTTCTGCCGGAAAGATCATCGCCCAGGGCAAATCACTCGGCGCACCCCAGAGTTCACCATTGATAAAGTTACCAATGCGTCCAGAACCTAACCCAATAGGTACTACTGGAGCAATAAAATCAGTCACCTTGAAAAAAGGCTTATTAAATTTATGGCAAAAAAACCAGACCGCGACAAACACACCGATCAAGCCGCCATGAAATGACATACCGCCCTGTTGGATATAGAAAACCTCGATCGGGTGTTGCAGATAATAGGGCAAATTGTAAAAAATCACTGATCCCAAACGGCCACCAAGAATAATACCAAGCATGGCATAGAATATAAGATCGGAGACTTGTTCCGAACTAAAATTCCATCGTGTTTGAGCGCCGCGATAACGCAACAAAACCCAGGCCGCCAGAATGCCTACTACATAGCTAATGCCATACCAGTGTATTTTTAAAACACCAAGGTTTAATGCAACGGGATCAATATCAGGATAGGACATCATAGTGAATTAATCTTATCATACGGAAAAACCAAATAAGGAATCAGAATTACTCTCTTTTGAAGATGCTGTCGGGTTACTTGGTGTCATAATAATTTAAACACCAATTGTCTTGAAATAGTAGCTGTCTGCATGATTTACAAAATCTAATAATCAGCTAATCATAAACTGATAAAAAAATCAGAATTAATTCTGTCGAATTGCTTGATTTACGACTCTAAAACAAGAATGATATACGGCTGAATACGCTAAACATATTAATCAGTAACGACTGCTAGCCGTACTGCTTTCGATATAATTATTATAACGATACATAATAATAAATTCTGATAATGCGGAAATTTAGCATATTTTAAATTTCGCATTTACATCAAATAGTTAATAACTTGAAATAAACAAATTTAGAGGGAAATACCAATGGCAACAGCAAATAAAAACCTGCTGACCTGGGTCGATGATATGGCCGCTTTATGTCAGCCGGAAAATATTGTCTGGTGCGACGGTTCCAAGGAAGAATGGAGTAATATGTGGGACATTCTGGTTAAAAGCGGTACCGCTAAAAAACTGGATGAACATAAACGCCCCAATAGCTACTATATCCGCTCCGTTCCAGCCGACGTAGCGCGGGTCGAAGACCGCACCTATATCTGTTCTGAAAAAGAAGAAGATGCAGGCCCAACTAATAACTGGTGTGAACCAGCTAAAATGCGAACTACCCTGAAAGCGCTATTCAGTGGTTGTATGAAAGGCCGCACTTTGTACGTCATCCCGTTTAGCATGGGGCCAATCGGTTCCAAGATTGCCCAGATTGGTGTACAAATTACCGATTCACCCTATGTCGTCACCAATATGCATATTATGGCGCGTGTTGGCGATAAGGTACTGGATGTTTTAGGTGCAGACGGTGATTTCGTGCCTTGTGTTCATTCTGTGGGTGTACCACTGGCAGCGGGTGATAAAGATGCGCCTTGGCCATGTAACCCAGATAACCGTTACATTGTTCATTATCCGGAAACACGGGAAATCTGGTCATTTGGTTCTGGCTATGGCGGCAACGCCCTGCTCGGTAAAAAATGTTTTGCCCTGCGCATTGCCTCAACTATGGCACGTGATGAAGGCTGGATGGCGGAGCACATGCTTATCCTCAAGCTTACCAATCCGGAAGGTGCGGTTAAATACGTCGCCGGTGCTTTTCCAAGCGCCTGTGGCAAAACTAATCTGGCCATGTTGACACCAACAATCCCGGGCTGGAAAGTCGAAACCATCGGCGATGATATCTGCTGGATGAAGTTTGGTGATGATGGCCAACTCTATGCGATAAATCCCGAAGCTGGTTTCTTTGGCGTTGCGCCTGGCACAAGCATGCAGTCTAATGCTAACGCAATGCTGTCAATGACTGAAAATTCAATATTCACGAATGTTGCTGAAACCGATGATGGTGATGTCTGGTGGGAAGATATGACGGATGAGCCACCGGCACATTTAGTCGACTGGAAAGGTAAGGACTGGACTCCTGATAGCAATGCACCGGCAGCTCATCCAAATGCACGATTCACAGCACCCGCCGCACAATGCCCGGTGATTGCCGATGAATGGGAAGATCCGAAAGGTGTGCCAATCAGCGCCATCCTGTTTGGTGGTCGTCGTGCAACGGTTGTACCACTGGTCACTGAAGCATTGAACTGGAAACACGGTACTTTTATCGGCACTATCATCGCCTCCGAAATGACTGCCGCAGCGTTTGGCAAAATCGGTAAATTGCGTCGCGACCCGATGGCAATGTTACCCTTTTGTGGATACAACATGGCCGACTACTGGAATCATTGGTTAGAGATAGGCCAAAAAGAAGGCGCAAAGTTACCAAAGATTTTCTATGTAAACTGGTTTCGTAAAAATGACAAAGGCAAATTCATGTGGCCCGGTTTTGGTGAAAACAGTCGTGTCTTAAAGTGGGTGTTCGAACGTTGTACCGGCAAAGCCAAAGCAATCGATACAGCAATAGGTAAAATGCCTACATTGGATGGACTTGATTTAGAAGGTCTGGAAATGGATGAAGTCGATAAAGCCAACCTGTTGCGGGTCGATACGGATGGCTGGTTACAAGAACTGCCTGGCATTGAAAAGTACTATGCACGTTTTGGTAACCATTTACCAAAGGAACTAACAAAGCAGGTTGAAGATCTCAGACGAAGACTGGAATCGGCAAAAAAAGCAGTTGCCTAGAACCTTCATGCACTTCCTAAAAAGCCCGTCAAGTGCGGGCTTTTTTATGTAAATGGATTTACTCTACGCCCTATGCACAGTTATAGAACCAGCAGAGATATTTAGTCAATGAACGGGGTTCCTTGTAATGCCGTCAAAAGATCTCTGGAGCGAAGTCCTTAACCAAGAATAATAATTTAGAATTTTTTATTAAAATATAGAGGGAAAACATGATAGAAATGACATTGGAAATAGCCGAGCGTATCGGCAAAGCGGCCTTGGCCAAGGCTGATGAAATGGGACGTCCAATGAGCGTATCCGTTGTCGACGAATCAGGCCGACTGGTTTATTTTTCACGTAGTGATGGCGCTGGTTTTTTTACCTTTGATACCTCGCGCGCAAAGGCTATGGCAGCCGCTTCGTTTAAACGATCGACGATGGAAATCACGGAAAATAAAGATGCCAATCCACTGCTGTGGTTTTCATTACCTAGTGTGGTTCCCGCTCAAGCCTTACCCAGCCCCGGCGGCGTACCGATACTGAAAGATGGAAATGTTATAGGTGGGCTTGGTTTAGGTGGTGGTTCGCCCGTAGAAGACCATGACTGCGCGCTAGCTGGTGCTGCCGCTGTCTAGTTCATAGTTTCAAATGGGAATTGCTATTCAGCAATTCCCATCATCAGTAATATAGAAATCAGATTACTATAATTGACTTGATACGGTGTGCCTGAACGCACAAGTGGCTTAGCCTCAAATCCGACCCCGATACCCGCGGCTTGCAGCATGGGCAAATCATTCGCACCATCACCCACAGCACAAGCTAGTTCAACACTAATGCCTGATTGCGAACATTCTTCCTGCAATACATTCAGTTTTGTTTCGGCATCCACAATCGGTTCTATTACTTTGCCCGTTAAGTTGCCATTTGCTATTTCGATCTTGTTACACACATAGCGATCAAAACCCAATTTGTCCGCCACAAATTTTACAACGGGCTCAAACCCACCACTAACCAATACCGTGCGTATCCCGTGTTTGCGTGCGCGGTTAATTAACAACTCGGCACCTTCATTAAACTTTACTGTTTCAGCTATTTCGGCAAAAACATTGCCTGAAATACCTTCCAACAAACTAACGCGTTCATCCAGTGCTTTACGAAAGTCCAGTTCTCCTCGCATAGCCCTGGTTGTTATTTCACTAACTTGTGCACCGATGCCGATAAATTTTGCAATATCATCCAGCGTTTCAGTTTGAACAATGGTGCTATCCATATCGCAAATCAAAAGTTTTTTCTCGCGCCCCTCAAGCGGCAAAACAAAACAGTCGAAATCATGTCCCGCTTCTAATAGTTCTATGAATACTTTCCAGGCAACTTTTGTTGTAGTTGTAATAAAGAACTCAGTCGCATTGTTATCAGACATTGCATTGATTGAATCAATACTGATTTTGTTTTTATATAAACACCGTTGAGCAATATCAATTCCATTTTCTAATTCTGAAACCAGGACGACAACAAACTCCATTTGTTTATCGTCTGATTCTTTTAGTAACCAGTAGGGCTCAGGAAATGACTTCTCGTCATTCATATCGCAAGCGAATCAAAATGTAAGTATTGTGCATCATGGATATGTTCTATCGCTCTTAATGCTTCAAGGTCGGTTTGATTAATCGGTGCGTCTATCTCAAGTAATGAAATTGCATCACCTCGACTTTCCCTGCGACCAAGATGCATATTAGCAATATTGATACCTCGGTCAGCAGCAAACAATCCTATGGCGCCGATCATGCCCGGCTCATCCTGATTGGTGATATAGAGCATGTGTTCGCCAAACTCGGATTCAAGCTTAATGCCTTTTATCTCAACCAACCTTGGGCGATTTTGTATCAGTGTGCCACACACATTACGTGTCTTGTCTTTCGTAATAATGCTAATTGTTACACGATTATGATAAACGTCTTCCAAATCTTCTTTGGCTTCAGTGATATGAATTCCACGATCTTTGGCGACATCACGTGCATTAACAACATTGATGTTTTCAAAGCGTGGCGACAAGACCGATTTAACCACCTGTGTGGTTAAGGGTTCAACATTCATCTTGGCAACATCACCACCATAGGTAACGGTTATACCTTGAATGGCAGTATTGGTCAGCTGACCGGCAAAGGCACCCAAATAATTTACTAATTGTAAATAAGGGCTTAACTGACGGGCTTCTTCTGCTGACAGATTGGGCGCATTGAGTGCATTCTTAATCGAACCTTCCAACAGATAATCCGAAATCTGTTCAGCAATTTGTACCGCCACTTTCTCCTGTGCCTCGGTTGTCGATGCGCCCAGATGAGGGGTACAGATGACATTCTCCATCCCAAACAAAGGATTCTCCTTTGCTGGCTCTTCAAGATACACATCCAGTGCAGCACCCATTAAATGACCACTCTCCAGAGCAACCTTTAAGGCCAATTCATCTACCAGACCACCACGGGCACAGTTGATCAATAATGCTCCTTTTTTCATTTTATTGATCGCTGTTGCACTAATGATATTTTCTGTCTCTGGTGTTTTTGGTACGTGCAAAGAGACAACGTCAGAAGTAGTAAGCAATTTTTCCAGCTCCACTTTTTTAATGCCCAACGCATTGGCACGTTCTTCAGTCAGATAAGGATCGTAGGCCTGAACCTTAAGACCAAATCCAATCGCCTTTTGCGCGACTATAGAACCAATGTTCCCGGAACCAATAATCCCAAGCATTTTGCCGGTTAATTCAATACCCATATATTTGGACTTGGCCCAGGCCCCAGCATGAGTTGTTTGATTAGCCTGAGGGATATGACGTGCTAATGAGAACATCATTGCTAACGCATGTTCTGCAGTGGTAATGGCATTTCCCATAGGTGTATTCATTACGACGACACCTTTTGCGGTTGATGCAGGCACATCGACATTGTCGACACCAATCCCGGCACGACCAACTACTTTTAATCGGGTAGCAGCAGCTAGAACCGCTTCGGTGACGTTGGTTGCAGATCGTATGGCGAGGCCATCAAAATCAGGAATCATTGCCAATAGCTCTTGTTCGGTCATTTTGCCTGTTTGCACTACTTCAATTCCACGTTGTTCGAAGACACTCACAGCCTGACTCGACATAGGATCAGATATTAATACGCGTACTTTTGTCATTATGCTATTTCCTTAGCGCTATCTGCGCTTAACCAACTTTGATAAGCCCAATCCAGCCAGGGCATTAATTTTTTGAGATCATCCGCTTCGATGGTGGCGCCGCCCCAAATACGAAAGCCGGGAGGTGCACTGCGATAAGCTTCTATGTCGAAGGCAACACCCTCTTGCTCTAAAGATTTACACATCGTCTTAATCGCCTTTTGCTGATCTTCGATAGATAGACTTGTGAAAGTTTCCGCCACAATTTTCAAACACATTGAAGTCGTTGATCGTACTTCAGGATCATCCGGCAACCATGCTATCCAATCTGATCTAGAGACCCATTGATTCAAGACTTCGAAGTTATCGTCACAACGTTTTATTAATGCAGACAAACCACCAATTGAATTGGCCCAGTCCAATGCGGAATGCAGGTCTTCAAGCGCTAGCATGCTTGGCGTGTTGATCGTTGCCCCTTTAAAGATGGCGTCATCCACCTTACCCTTTTTAGTAAGACGAAATATTTTTGGTAAGGGACGTTCAGGTTTGTAATTTTCCAGACGTTCAATCGCGCTTGGACTTAAAGCCAACATACCAAAGCCACCTTCACTGCCAAGCACTTTCTGCCATGACCAGGTCACAACATCCAGTTTTTCATATTCGAGATCCATAGCGAATGCTGCAGACGTTGCATCACAAAAGACAATACCTTCGCGGGAGGGTGAAATCCAATTCATATGCGGAACACGCACACCACTGGTTGTACCGTTGTGGACAAAAACCGTATCACGATCTGGTTTTGCCAGACTTAAATCCGGTAAATCACCATAATCAGATTGATAGATATTGAGATCATCAAGTTTTAGTTGTGCTTGTATATCATTCGCCCAATCACTGGAGAAACTTTCCCAGACGAATACATCAACACCGCGTTGTCCCAACATGGACCATAAAGCCAGTTCAAAAGCGCCAGTGTCAGATGCTGGCACAATAGCGAGTTGCCAATCTTCAGGGAGGCCAAGTAATTCAGCCGAACGATTGATCGCTTCTGCTAGACGAGATTTTGGGATAGCCGCACGATGACTACGACCCAGGTTATTCAGATTAAAGTTGGTAAGATCCCAACCAGGATGTTTCTTGCACGGCCCGGAAGAAAAACGAGCATCTTTTGGCCGCACGGCAGGCTTTACACAAAGCCCATTGGTTTGTGTGTTCATATTCTAACCTCTAATTAGTCGACGGTTTGCTCCGTCACGCGCCGGCAAGGTTACATTAAAAAAATAAAAATCCAAAATTAAATTTTAATTCATTTCGAAATTTCATCTGTCACAATCAAAGAAACCGCGTCAAAATAGATGACGTTTGATTTCGCTTTTAACTGTTTTCTGACAAGTAAGTTTGATATTGCGTTAGTGCTTTATTTCAATTAACCTGCTGCACTGCACAATCCTACTAAAATTCAACATGAGTGATGAAGAAACCATGAAAAAGAATGCTAGTAATATTAATTACTTAAAATTTGGTAAGCTCGAAATAGCTGAGACGCTTTATAATTTTGTAAAGGACGATGCTATCCCGAATACCGGCGTTGATACTGAACATTTCTGGAACTCATTGACAGATATTGTCAGTGATTTAGGTCCAAAAAATTCCGCCTTATTAAAAACCCGTGACGAACTTCAAGACAAGATCGATAACTGGCATAAAGAAAATCGTTCAAAGGGTCACGACCCCATCGCCTATAAGAAATTTTTAAAAGACATTGGATATCTTGTTGAAGATATTGCTGACTTTAATATTTCAACTGAGAATGTTGATGATGAAATCGCAACAATACCCGGGCCGCAATTAGTTGTTCCCCTGGATAATGCACGCTATGTATTAAATGCTGTAAACGCACGCTGGGAAAGTTTATATGATGCGTTTTATTCAACCAACACCATCTCGGAAGCTAATGGCTGTAAACGAATAAAAAAATATAATCCTATTAGAGGTGACCGTGTTATCGAACGTGCACGTCACTTTCTGGATAGACATTTTGCGCTTGAGCGCGACACGCATAAACATGTAACACAATACTTTATTAAAGATAATCAACTTGCTGTTGTTTTTGGTGACGGTACGGAAACGACTTTATTAAAACCGCAACAATTTGTGGGTTACACCGGTTCAGCAGAGAATCCTGACTCTGTATTACTCTGTCATCATAGCTTGCATTTAGAAATTAAGTTCGGTGATGGTCTCTTTATTGGCCGTCGTGATCACGCCAATATATATGACGTTTTCGTTGAATCAGCAATAACAACAATTATGGATTGCGAAGACTCGGTTGCTTCAGTAGACACTAATGACAAATTACAAGTCTATAGTAACTGGCTCGGTTTGATGAAAGGCACGCTGGTGCGCACGCTTGTCAAAGATGACAAAACGATAGAACGTACCATGGAAGCAGACAAAGAATACATCGGTATCGATGGTAAGCCTGTGATTAAAAACGGTAGAAGCTTAATGCTGGTTAGAAATGTTGGGCATCATCTTTATACCGATATGGTTTTGTATGATGGTAAACCGGTTCCAGAAACAATGGTTGATTTAATGGTCACCTCACTCTGTGCTATTCATGATCTAAAAGGTAATACGCAGCTCCGTAACAGCAAAGCTGGTTCTGTCTATATCGTCAAACCTAAATTACATGGCCCCGAAGAGATTGCCTTTGCGAATGAATTATTTAATCGCGCTGAAGATGTGCTTGGTCTTGAACGTCACACCCTGAAGATGGGGATTATGGATGAAGAACGACGCACCTCGGTCAACCTTAAGGCCTGTATAAATGCTGTAAAAGAGCGGCTTGTTTTTATCAACACCGGTTTCCTTGACCGAACAGGTGATGATATCCATACCAATATGGAAGCAGGCCCGGTTATACCAAAGGGCGAATTGAAAAAAGCGAAATGGTTGGAGGCGTATGAAGCCTCTAATGTGCAGATAGGTCTCGAATGTGGCCTTAAGGATAGCGCCCAGATCGGTAAAGGCATGTGGGCTATGCCTGAAGAAATGAACAACATGATGAAAACCAAGATTCAGCATCTGAAGGCCGGTGCGAATACATCATGGGTTCCCTCACCAACCGCAGCAGTATTACATTCTATTCATTATCATCGCTTGAATGTAAAAAGCCGACAAGTAGCACTGATGGCGACAAGCAAGATTCTGGTAGACGATATTTTAACCATTCCTCTCTTGGACAAAGATCGTAAGCTGTCAGCCAATGAAATACGACATGAACTGGAAAACAATGCACAAGGTATTCTTGGTTATGTATCACGCTGGGTAGGTCAGGGTGTAGGCTGTTCTAAAGTACCCGATATTAATGACGTGGCATTGATGGAAGATTGCGCCACATTACGAATATCAAGCCAACACATTGCCAACTGGTTACACCATGGCATAGTCAGTGAAGAAGAAGTACGTGTTGCAATGGAACGCATGGCAGTTATCGTCGATCGTCAAAATAGAAATGACAAAGACTATCAACCTATGGCGAGTGATTTTTCAAACAGTGTTCCTTTTAAAGCCGCAATGGATCTGGTTCTAAAAGGTCGTGAACAAGCCAATGGTTATACAGAATTTATACTGTATCAACGAAGACAAGAACAAAAAGCGTTAAATTAATTTAAAGTTTGAACAATACCCCTGCATGCAGGGGTATTTTATTTAAATACTGGAACCAAACTCTTTTTCAAAACGCGCCTCGAATTCATCAAGTGTGAAGGAATGATTTTGCGTGCCCGGTTTTTCTATTTTTATTGACCCCATCAACGATGCGATCCGACCCGTTGTTTCCCAGTCCATTTCATTTACAAGCCCATAAAGTAAACCGGCACGATAGGCATCGCCACAACCGGTAGGGTCAGTAATCGATTCTGGTTTCACGCAAGGAATATCATACTGTTTATCTTTTGTATAAATGGTAGAACCATCGCTACCACGAGTCACGACCAAGGCCTTTATCTGTGCTGCGATTTCATTAGGGCTAAGACCGGTTTTATACTGCATCATCTGCCATTCATAATCATTAACTGTAACCCAGGTCGCTTGTTCAATGAATTGAGAAAGCTCTTCGCCTGTGAACATGGGCATGCCCTGACCAGGATCAAAGATAAACGGGATACCTGCTTCAGAAAATTGATCCGCATGTTGCAACATACCATCACGACCATCAGGAGAAATGATGCCTATTTTACAATCCTTCGCATCCGTTACTTTATTACGATGAGATTCGTTCATTGCACCAGGATGAAAAGCGGTAATTTGATTGTCATCCAAATCAGTCGTGATAAACGCCTGCCCGGTAAAAGCATCGTCAACAACAGTAATATGGGTACGATTCATGTGACGCTTATCCATCCAATAAGCATAAGATTCAAAGTCCTTACCCACTGTTGCCATAGGTAGCGCGATTGAATCATCCAGTAGATTTAAGTTATAGGCAATATTACCTGCGCAACCTCCAAACTCACGACGCATTTCAGGCACCAGAAATGACACATTAAGCATATGTATCTTTTCAGGAAGAATATGATTTTTAAATTTATCTGGAAAAACCATAATATGGTCGTACGCCATAGACCCACAAATCAAAACACTCATAAGATAGAATCCTTTATAGATTGAATTTTTAAGATCATTAAATAGATGTAAAGTAAGAATAAAATGACAGGTTATAGTGTGCAATATATCACCCCTACGGATGCCTGTTAATTTTATTTTTAAGATGAACTGACTATTCCCTTACATGGAAGATTATGCACAATGATAATCTTCGGCCGGCTAAACAATGACCTTACGATGCTTTACCAAGCTTTATTTGAGCTTTCGAATTTTTAGCAAGAATCTGTTTAAGAAATTTCCCGGTATGTGAAACACTATTTTCAGTCAGGTCTTCCGGTGTGCCGGTCGCGATAATTTCACCACCCCCATCACCCCCTTCTGGCCCCAGATCAACAACCCAATCCGCTGTTTTAATCACATCAAGATTGTGTTCAATAACGATAATGGTATTTCCGTGTTGCCTGAGTCGATGCAATATATCGAGTAATTGCTGGATGTCATGAAAATGTAAACCGGTTGTCGGTTCATCCAGAATGTAGAGTGTTTTACCGGTATCTCTTTTTGAAAGCTCTTTAGAGAGTTTGACCCGTTGTGCCTCACCGCCGGATAAGGTGGTCGCGTTTTGGCCGAGTTTGATATAGGACAAACCAACATCCATGAGTGTTTGTAATTTGCGTGCAAGCACAGGCACAGCATCAAAGAATTCATGGGCTTCTTCAACACTCATATCCAGTGTTTCATGAATATTTTTACCTTTGTATCGAACATCGAGTGTTTCGCGATTGTAGCGTTTGCCTTTACAGGTATCACAAGGGACATAGATGTCGGGAAGAAAATGCATCTCGACCTTTATCAAACCATCGCCCTGACAGGCTTCACAACGGCCACCTTTCACATTAAAACTAAAACGTCCGGGTTTATAAGCACGCGATCGTGCCTCGGCAGTTGCGGCAAATAATTCACGAATAGGTGTAAACAAACCGGTATAAGTTGCCGGATTGGAGCGTGGCGTACGTCCGATCGGACTTTGATCAATATCTACGACCTTATCAAAGTGTTCAAGACCATGAATAGATTCATACTGTGCAGGTGTTGTATTTGCCCTGTTTAAATCACGTGCCACTATTTGATAAAGCGTGTCATTGATCAATGTCGATTTACCAGAACCGGATACACCAGTGATGCAGGTCATTAAGCTAACGGGGATGACCAGGTCGATTTTTTTTAAATTATTACCAGAAGCCTGTTTTAACTCCATAACACGCATCGGGTTGTAGGGTATGCGTTGTTCCGGAATCGCGATTTGCTTCTTACCCGATAAATACTGTCCCGTTAACGAATTTTTATCTGCTGCAATCATCGCTGGTGTACCTTGAGAAACGATCTCGCCACCATGAACACCGGCACCTGGACCAATATCAATCACATGTTCAGCGGCATTAATCGCTTCTTCATCATGCTCGACAACGATGACGGTATTACCTAAATCGCGCAGATGAAATAATGTTTTAAGTAAGCGTTGATTATCACGCTGATGTAATCCAATGGAGGGTTCATCAAGGATATACATAACACCAACCAGACCTGCACCAATCTGACTGGCTAATCGTATGCGTTGCGCCTCACCACCGGATAAAGTCTCGGCACTGCGTTCGAGGGTCAGGTAATCCAGCCCCACATTCACAAGAAAGTTAAGTCGATCATTAACTTCTTTCAAAATCTTGACTGCAATTTTGCCACGCGCACCATCCAACTCGAGAGATTTAAATAGCGACTGTGCCTTGATAACAGTCATGGCAGTTATATCGGATAGAGAAATGTCATTGATTAATACATTACGCGCAGATTTGTTTAGACGTGTTCCTTCACAAGCCGGACAAGGTTTGTGTGTCTGGTATTTTGACAACTCTTCCCGAACCATGACTGAATCAGTTTCCAGATATCGACGCTGTAAATTTGGTATGACGCCTTCAAATGGATGTTGTCGAATAACCGTTTTATTGCGTTCTCTCAGATATTCAAATTCAATCTCTTCATCACCGCTGCCATAAAGCAATATTTGTTTGATACTGTCGGGCAGGTCTTGATAGGGCGTATCAAGTTCAAATTTATAGTGGGACGCAATCGATTTGAGCATCTGAAAGTAATAAGCATTACGTCTGTCCCAGCCTTTTATGGCACCACCGGGCAAAGTTAAGTCTGGATTTTGTACAACTCGTCCCGGATCAAAATATTGCACATGACCCAAACCATCACATCGTGAACATGCTCCCGCCGGATTATTAAAAGAAAACAGTCGTGGTTCAAGCTCGCTCAGGCTATAGCCACATTTATTACAGGCATAACGTGAAGAAAATAATTGTTCCTCAGTATTAGAATCTGCTTCCATCGGCACAATCAGTGCGACACCATCTGATAAGCGTAATGCCGTTTCAAACGACTCAGCCAAACGCAATTGCAAATCGTCCCTGACCTTAAACCGGTCAACAACGACCTCTATCGTATGTTTTTTTCGCAACTCAAGTTCAGGTACTTGATCCAGTTCAACTATATGACCGTCAATACGAGCACGGATAAAACCTTCTGTTCGTAGTCGTTCTATGATTTGCAAATGTTCTCCCTTGCGTTCCTGCACTACTGGCGCGAGTAGCATCAGACGTTCCTCTTTGGGACGGGTCAATACCAGATCAACCATCTGTGTGATCGTCTGGGCTTCCAGCAAGGTTTGATGATCTGGACAAAAGGGTTGGCCTACACGAGCAAACAATAATCGCAAGTAATCGTATATCTCGGTTATCGTTCCAACTGTAGAACGCGGATTATGTGAAGTCGTTTTTTGTTCAATCGAGATCGCCGGCGACAAACCTTCAATATGGTCAACATCCGGCTTTTCCATCATCGACAGGAATTGTCGTGCATAAGCAGACAGGGACTCGACATAACGCCGTTGACCTTCAGCATAGATAGTATCAAATGCCAATGAAGATTTTCCTGAACCGGATATACCTGTCACGACGATTAACTTATCGCGCGGGATATCAATATCAATATTCTTTAAATTATGGGTTCGGGCACCACGTATACTAATCGTATCCATTCAAACAATTCACTATTCTAGGAGCAACCTGTTAATATAAATGCTTTTACAATCTCGATCCAAATTAACTTCAAATTTTAATGAATTCATCTTCTATGTCCGCCGCCGAATTAAAGGCAGCAATATCGCTTTCTGCGGTATTTTTCTTGCGTATGCTACCTTTATTCATGATATTGCCAGTATTAAGTCTGGCCGGAAGTTCATATCAATCGTCTACACCACAATTACTTGGACTCGCGCTTGGCATTTATGGTCTGACACAGGCTAGCCTGCAAATACCGTTCGGCATGCTATCTGATCGATTTGGCCGCAAACCGATCATTTGTCTTGGATTGATTATTTTTGTGGCAGGCAGTTTGTTGGCGGCAATGACAGACTCTATTTATGGATTGATTCTGGGTCGCGCATTACAGGGTGCTGGAGCTGTAGCAGCAGCAATAATGGCACTGGCCGCTGATCTAACGACAGAACAACATCGAACCAAGGTGATGGCTTGTATAGGCATGAGTATTGGCCTGTCCTTTTCCGTTGCCTTTATTCTGGGACCATTACTCTATACCCACATTGGCATACAGGGTCTTTTTTATCTGAGTGTCTGTATTGCGATACTGGCTATCATTACTTTATTAATAATCGTTCCCAACCCAACCCGGCATGCCGATGAAGGTAGACATGCAATCAGTCTGCAAGGCTTTAAAAATGTAGTATCAAATTTTTACCTGATTAAACTTGATATCAGCATCTTTAGCTCTCATTTAATTTTGATGGCAAACTTTGTTGTTATACCCGTCGCGTTGCGGGACATTATTCAGTTGCAATCAACATCACATTGGCAAGTCTATCTGGGTGTTTTATTTACTTCCCTGTTTATTATGGTGCCTTTTATCATCTTTGGAGAGCGTTTGAAGAAGATAAAATTATTCTTCGTTACAAGCATAATACTAATTATTCTGTCTCAGTTGGGACTCAGTTTCGGTCATACCAGCTTGCCGCTACTGGTGTTATTTTTAATCTTGTTCTTCGG
>Ga0222715_10001453_pt1 | contig 22522 bp, 22 predicted proteins | sample C33_9DmetaG_FD_165056 | JGI IMG/M metagenome (GOLD analysis project Ga0222715, IMG submission 165056) | Estuarine water microbial communities from San Francisco Bay, California, United States - C33_9D | ecosystem: Environmental > Aquatic > Marine > Unclassified | place: USA: California...
ATGAACTTGTCTTGTGTCACAACGATTTGCACCTTAATCATGTGCGTGGGGATTTCGATTGTGGTGGGTACAAGTGTGTGGATTGGGAGTATGCCGCTATAGGGCCGCGCTACTTTGATCTCGCCATGTGTATTGTGATTAATCAGTTATCAGCGCAGCAACAAACTCAGCTCCTCCTAGCCTACGCTGAGCAAACCGACTGCGACGCAGCGACAGTCAAACAGCAAACACAGTTATATGTGCGTTTAGCGCTAATCATAAACCAAGCTTGGGCGTTATTGATCTAAATAAGCATAGTTGTCCATTAGCGCTGCTATCTAAAACTCCTATCTAAAGCCGCTATCTAAAGTTATCCACAAAATAAAAATTTTGTAAGATATGTCTTACGGTGTATTATCAACCTCGTGTAAAAATCACAACATAATAATAACAAAAATAATACAAAAGGTTCGCTATGTACACCAAACAACTCACCAAACAATATTCAGATTTACTGGTCAAACTCGCTTGGTCCGTAGAAATAATTGCAGTCTTAATCGGCCTGACTATATCTATCGTTATGGGCATCTCCGCTTATGACGCCTTTAGCCAATCTCAAGGCAGTGGTTTTATTGCTGGTGTGTCTGCGATTTTAGTCACCAGTCTACCGTTTGTGTTAATTGCGGTAGTAGAAATCTGTAAGATCCCGTTGGTATTTGCGTTTATGGCGGTCAAAAATTTCTTTTGGCGCGGCTTGTTTTTAGTATTTGTTCTATTTTTATGTTTGATTACGTTTGAAACCATGTTTAACGGGTTTGAGCGTAATTTTTCCAACCTTAATCGTGCGATTGATGAACGTAACAATGCCATTGCCGACAACGAATCGGCAAAGTTATTGTTAGAAGATCGTCGTGCCTACATTGTTAAATTTACCGAAGACGAATTATTGGTAGAATTGGATACCATGCGCGCTGAAATCAACGACAAATTCGATACTGATACCAGCACGATTAATCGTCGTACCAGCAGCGCGATAAATCAAATTAGTTATGATTTTGTGGATGAACTCGAAGCTAAAATCGATCAGTTGATTGTGACTCGTGACCAATATTATACCGATTGGGCGGCTGAGACCCAGGCTGTTGAGGCGCGTTTTAATGTGCTGTTAGTTGGGAATATTTCGGGCAGCTCGCAAGAGCGCGAACGTCTATTAGCCGAACTGAATACACTAAAATCAGAGTTTAGTAATGCATTAGCAGGAGCAGGGTTCTTTACTCGCGGTGGTATCGAGCGTAAGTATCGGGCACTAATTGCTACCAAAGAAAAACAACTTGGCACCATTACCTCTGGCTATTTAGGTGGGGATGCCATTACCAAACAATCCACGATGCAAGATCAATTGCGCCAACAAATTGATTTTGTGAATAGTAAATATCAACGCCGCGTTGATGAAGTCAACGAGCGTATTGATGATGCCAAACAAGATATTATTAGCCGTACCCAAGAAAATGAACAGTTAGTTGATGCTATATATAGTCGTGATGCAAGGGATAAGCGCGCCTTTATTAACGTGCGTGAAGAAGGCTTAGCACAAGTACAAACTTACCAAGATGCTCAATATATTAAGTTGGATGAAATGGCGCAGCTGTCATTTGGCATTGATGAACAAATATTTACGCTCAATAATGAGAATCGAGTTAAATTAAGCGAGATCAACCAGTTAATTAACCAAAATCAAGTTTATCGTCTAGCTATGTATGCTTATGATGTGGCAGAGGGGAATGCCGTGACTAAACAAATGCTCGGTACTGTGGCGTTATTATGGTTTGGTTCGTTATCACTGATTGCCGCTGTATGTGGTGTGATGTTAGCGTTGGCTGGGTTTTATTTACGTCGCTTTGATGGTTCGATGGATGCGGAGCTCAAGACGGAAATGCGCACTGATGCGATTGAGCAAGCCGAGCATGAGGCGTGGATGCAAGCCCATACTAAGAAAATTACTTAGACAAATTAGTTTGTTTTTTTTAATGATTTCTGTTAATTTTATTGTGATTATTCAATTAAGTCTTAAGTATAATAACGTTATCAATTTTTATATCCATATTTAACTAAATAAGTGGAAACTGTGCCGATATATTCAGGTGCATACGATAACCATTTGGTAAATACAAACACTGAATAGTACAAGTAACAATTTAAACGATGTGGACAGCTTGAAATCAAAGGACTGTTTACTTCATTTTGCTCATTTTTGCTAAATTTACAGGAACATAATTATGTCGTTTAAGAAAACCCAACTGGCGTTTGTTGTAGCTACTACAATGGGATTGACAGGTTGTTTTGACGGAGTTGACGCTCCAACCTTCCCCGATGTTATATTACCACCACCAGCTGCTGCTGTGATTGATGTAGAAGTATCTGGTAACGTAGTTGATTTTACTACTGGCGCTGCTATCTCTGGTGCGACCCTTACTTTTTTAAGTGAAGGCGCTGCAACGATTGAACCTCGTTTATTGGATGATGCACTAACACGTGTTAGCGAATTAACAGCGGCTGACGGTTCGTTTACGTTTGGTTTTGACCAACTAACTGCGATTTCTGAAGTCACAATTTTAGTTGAAGCTGATGGTTTCTTATCAGAAACTATCGTGTTTGATATCAACAATGCTGCTGACGAAAACACTCTAGCGTTTACACTAGTATCTGCGACTGCTCAAGGTATTACTGTTACAGAGCAAACTGCTGCTGTTACTGGTGGTGTTGTTGCTACTGAAGTAGTCATTGATGCCGCTGCAACAACGGGTGCATCTAAAGTCACTATCCCTGCAGGCGTGGTATTACAAGATGAAAACGGTAACGCTATCTCTGGTGCTAACGTCACATTCCAAGTTGTTGCGATTGATTCTGATGATGCGGGCGATGATTCATTGTCTGTAGCTGAGTTATTACCAGCAGGTTTACAAGATGCAACATCTACTGACGTATTTGCACCAGTAGCTGCGACAACGATTAACTTCGTTGATTCAAACGGTAACAAAATCACACGTTTCTCTTCACCAATCACTGTAGTGATGAGTATCCCAGAGTCACGTGGTGTAACTGCAGGCGAAGAGCTTACGCTTAAGTCTTATGACGAAGACACAGGTTTATGGACAACTGAAACTAACACAGTAACAGTTGGCGCATTGAGCAATGGTTTCTACCCTGGTGTATTCCAAATCTCTCACTTAACTACATTTGCAGCTGGTAAAGTAGTTGCTAATGATAAGTGTGCGACGGCTTCTTCTGTTAATTTTACAGGTGATGCTGCGATTAACGGTTTGATCTTCAAAATGACTCGTTCTATCTCTGGTCGTGTTACACGCACACTAGCGGCAGATGCAGCTCAGTTAACCTTTGCTGATACGCAATCCGCTTCTGAAACTGCTAACATTACTGTAAAAGATGGTTCAGGTAACGTATGGGGCTCAGTGAGCAATGCTGCAATTTGTGGCGCGGTTAGCGTTCCATTAACTGCTCCTAGCACGTTAAGCGAAACGTTAAACATCACTGCAACTTGCTCAGGTGATGATACTGTATTTACTGCTGATACTAACGCTGTAGTAACCTATCGTGCCGAAGACGCAACTGGCGCATTCTTAACTGCTCCTCATATTGCAAACGGTAACTACTTATTATCTGCACTAGAAGAAGATGCAACGTATAACGTTAACATCAACTCTGGTATTGCTGGTGTTGCTGATTACTCAGTACAAATCACAGCTGACGGTGTCGATGAATCTGCACCAATCACTTATGATTGTAATGCAGGTACAGGTACTGGTGGTACTGGTGGTACAGGCGGTACTGGTGGTACTGGCGGTGGCGGTATCTAATTGATACCCGATAGCCTTAGCATCTAGCTAAATACAAAAAGCCCTTAGCTAAGGGCTTTTTTTTTACCCGTAAAATAATAATGATAATTAATATAAAAATGACTATAAAGAATCGTTGTATGAGCTCTCTATTTACATCACATGCGTGTGCGCAGGCAAAGCTTAAGCCAAGGTCTAACACTAACACTAACACTAAGACTAGGAATAAGCGTAGCGCATCGTTATCGAATACTGTTTTGTTAGCTTCAGTATCATTGTTATTGTCAAGCATTGCTATGCAGGCACAGTCTGCTGAGTCTGTGCAAACTAGCCCGCAGAGTGTTAGCACTGCTTCACCATCGTTCTGGCGCACGCAACAAATCGATACTGATGTTAATGTGCAAGGCTTTGGCGGGCTGATTAACGTGCCAACAGCGAATACCATTGGTTATGGTGAGTTACATTGGACGTTTTCTAATCTTACCGATAATGGCGCATATTCTAATGGTACCTCCAATGGACTGTATCAAGATGGTAATAACTTGACGTTAACGGCTAGCCCTTTTCCTGGTTTAGAAGCAACTGTCCGTAATACCGGTGGTACCTTTGATGAAGGGTCTGATCTGTCAGCCAATGTAAAATACTCCCCGACGTTTATCCCAAAAGAATGGTTTTCTATTGCCTTTGGGATGCAAGACTTGGGTGGGATCACCAATCATTTAGATAGTCAGTTTGTGGTTGTGTCAAAGGATCTTGGTCCACTGCGTTTCACTGCTGGCACCGGTAGCTTTAAATCAAATCGTGCACGCATAGCCAAACGCTACGAGGGCGGTTTTTATGGTATTCAGTATCAACCGTTTGAATGGCTGCAACTACAAGCAGAGCATGATGGTGTCAACAACGCCATTGCTGCAAAATTTAAAACCCCTAAAGCATGGATGAATAACCAAGCACAATTGTATGGCTCGGTGATGACCGGCGACCATGATGTCGGTGATGGTAATGACAGCGTATTTTATCAAGTGGGATTGCGCGTAAACTTATTTCAAGGGACTAACACCAGCTTAGATACTCATACTTACAAAGCGATGAAGATGAGTGATGATTTGGGCTGGTTTTTAGCTGGGGAAAATATTCCTGGCTATCAAGAAAGCTTTGCCAATGGTTATCAAGGTAAGTTACAAAACGGTCAAAAAATGCAACAGCCCGCATTTGCCGACCAAGTCACGCACTTAATTGCCCTAGAGCAAGCATTACTTGAGCATGGTTTTGAAGATGTATGGGTAGGGCACCAAGGCAGTCAGTTGTTTGTAAGGTTAGAAAACTCCTTATACAACCGCAACAACATTGATGCCATCGGTGTGGCATTGGGTATGGTGGCTAATCATGCGCCAGCTGAGCTTGCTGCGCTAGACTTTACGTTATCACGCTATGGCGTCCCGACATTTAGGGCACAGGCGAGCTTGAGCCAGTTGGTCAAGTTTTATGATGGTTCTATTATGGAGCCACAATTAACTGCTGCTACGCCACAAGATCGCGACAGCGTATTAGCCAGTTGGATTGGTGGTGCGCAACAACCGTATTTTACCCCACGAGTTAAAGTGTATCCTATTGTGCCTAATTTTATCGGCACCGAAATCGGCCAAGTTGACTTTAACTTAACCTTGCGTACTAATGTGCACATGCCGATTTGGCAGGGCGCGGAAGTTTACGCTGAGTATGATTTAAGCGTTGCACGCTCTGAAGATTTTGACGCAGGCGGCTCGTTTTGGAAGTACCGAAGTCAAACCGGCCTTAAGTCTGTGTTTGCCCGTCAGACTATGCAGTTACCATTTAATGTGTATGTAGCAGGTGGCGTCGGGATTGTTAAAGAGCAATATAATGAAGAGCATAATGTCGCTGTGCTTGAAGCCGGGTGGCAATCCAACAATGGGCGCCATCGCTTAGGTTATCATTATGCGTATTTACAGACGCGTTTGGCCAGCGGTATCGACCGTCGGATATTCACAGGCTCCTATCGTTATTATATGCCGGAGCTGGATCTAAATGTATTTATGGAAGGCGGGCAGTTTTGGGCCGGAGACAAAGGTGTGACAGTTGGCTTGAGTACTAATATCGGTGATAGTATTTTGCGCGTGTTTGCGAGTGAAACTGACGTTAGTATCAAAGGCATTGGCTTTACCATACCGTTAGGCTCGCGCAAGGATATGGCTCCGTCTAAATATGGCTTCCAAGCACGCACCGCAGAGCGCTTTAACTATGGTTTAGCGACATCTAGTTTCAATGGTACTAACCAAATATTTGTCAACCGTGCGTATCGTCCTGCGTATATGCAGCAGCTTAATGGTCGTTATTTCAACTTTGACCGTTTAGGTATAGCCTATATTAATGAAAACTTGCCGCGTTTACGCCAAGCATATGCAGAGTTTGTGAATGATTAGTGTAAATATGCTTTACCTTTAGTCGTTTACTTGTATAATGCGAAGCGTTTGTTGCAGGGGCGTAGTTCCAATTGGTAGAACAGCGGTCTCCAAAACCGATGGTTGGGGGTTCGAATCCCTCCGCCCCTGCCAATCTTTTCCAAGGTGATCCTTACCATGTCCGAGCAAACCTCCTCCTCCAAAGCACTATTTGATACTCCCCAAGGCACTATCTGGTATTTGTTGTACTGCAAAGCCAAAGAAGAAAGTCGTGCTGTGATGCATTTGGCTAATCAAGGTGTGAATGCGTTTTATCCCAAGGTTAATATTACCAAAGTGCTACGTGGTAAACGTCAAAGTGTCGAAGAAGCCTTGTTTCCTAATTATGTATTTGCGCAGCTTGAGCATGAAAAGCATAATTTTACATCGGTGCGATCAACGCGTGGCGTGATAGGTTTTGTTAAACAAGGCAAAGATTATCAAAAAGTCCCTGAGTCGTTGATCAATTTATTTCAAGATTGCGATACCTTAGAAAAGCTCGATGCCTCGATCCCTGCTAAGGGTGACAAGGTCGTTCTAAACAATCCCCAATACAATAATATCCCTGCGATATACCAAGAGCCCAAAGGTGAAAACCGTGCCATTTTACTTATTCAATTGCTGAATAAGCCAGTTGAGATGGTGGTGGATAATAGTGAGTTTGTGAAATCGGTTTGATGCTTTACTGAGTTTTTGCACATATATGTTTACTTTTTGATTGCTCTGGTCTAAAAGTATCTATATATTTACATTTAAGCTATATTTGGGCTATATTTAAGTTTGATTAAAACAGATTTTACTATAGCTACTACGATAATTAATGCTCATGAAATACTCTATTCAATTTTTTGATCCAGAACCATTGATCGCTGCGCGCAAACAACGTGGGCTAACTCAACAAGATATCGCTCAACGCACAGGGTTAAGTCGTACCCAGATTGTTGCCATGGAAAAGGGGACGTTTAGCGGTGGGGTAAAGTATCTACATCGCTATCTTATTGACATGGGATTGATGGTTTCGATTGTCGCTAATCATCCAAAATACCCAGAGTTTGAGCAACTAGCAGAAATATTTGGAGATGATTGATGCTTTTGGCCTATCAATATGGTCAAGTGCATCCATAAAAGGTTTACGGTTGTGATATATCAATCTTCTGCTTTAGACTGTAATATATTGAGAGCTTTAACTGAATTACCCCTAGCGGCTCTTATTTTGTATCGGTTGAACGCTTCTCGTTCGGTCACAGCTGTGGTAACAAGCTCATCAATGACTTTATTAATACTTATATCCTGATCTTTAGCTAACGCTGCCAACTTTTGTTTTTTATCATCTGTAGTTCTATAAGTTATTGTCGCCAATGTAATCTCCTCTTTATATTCTTGGTAGGTACGCCATAAGAAATGTATTTTACGGTAACAAAATGGCATTAAGTTTTAATCTTGCATTTAAGCAGTATAGGACTAAAAAATTTTTTTGTTAAATTCAGAGAACCTAGTATACTAACTACATGTGTGTCATTTGGAGTTTTTATGCAGACAGTTACTAGTCAGGTGTTTAATCAAAACCCAACCGCCGTAAAAAGAAAAGCGAGTAAAGAACCTGTCCGAATTACGGAAAGAGGTAAAGTATCTCACGTCTTATTATCTATAGAAGAGTATGAGGCGATAACAGGACAATCAAAAAATATTGTAGAGCTTTTATCAATGCCAATTGAAGGTGATGATATGAATTTTGATAAGTTTGATGCCAGTTCAATTAAACCGATGATCTTTGACTAATGTATTTGTTAGACACAAATGTGTTGTCTGAGCTCAGGAAAGCTTCTTCTAAAAAAGCAAACCATAATGTTATCCAATGGGCTAAAAGTATTTCAATTTCCGAGATGTATATTTCTTCGATAACAATCTTAGAAATCGAAATGGGGATTTTAAAAATTTTAAGAAAGGATCCCCTGCAAGCTTCAATTTACAGGGTGTGGCTTAATGAACATGTTCTAACGACATTCGCACACAGAATTATATCATTTGATACTGATATAGCTTTGAAATGTGCACAGTTGCAAGTTCCAGATCCAAAGTCAGAAAGAGATGCGATGATAGCTGCAACTAGTCTCGTTTCAAAGTTAACGTTAGTAACACGAAATGAAAAAGATTTTAAGCATATTGATGTCAATCTTATTAACCCTTGGCTAGACCCACCTCACCATCTAAGAAAATCACTTAGACAATCCAACTAATCGTTGATTGTACATCGCTGTTAGCTTGGTATAATGCGCTGCATAAATTGTTCCAACCACATTTTACCAAAAAACAGCGGACTCTTATTTCAATGCGCTTAGGCACAAATACATATTTCAATACACATCATCTCAGGTTGGGACTGGTGGGTGTTTTGATGATTGTAAGCCAAGCAGCTAACGCCCAAGCAATATCGACCCAACGGATTATCAGTGCCCCCAGTGCTCAGGCAATTAACGATGGGCAAATAGAATTTGGCTTAAATATTGATAAGTGGGGAGAGCATACTCTCTTAGATTACCAAGTCACGCCTTGGTTAAACATGGGCGTAACCTATTCACACTTTGAGCTAGCTTCACCTATCCCGGTTGAGCAGCGTTATCCTGCGGCTTATTCTTATAATTTCAACGCGCAGATTGTCCAAGAAACCGATGTATGGCCGGCTATTGCTATTGGTATGGAAGATTTTACGGATAATGCCGATGTAAAAGCACAATTTGTGGTGGCCAGCAAACAGTTTGGCCAGTGGCGAGTCGATATGGGTTTTGCAAAAGGTGCTAACACCCAAACTAGCACTCACTCTAACGGTTTAAATGGCTTATTTGGTGGAGTACATTATACCTTAACTGACTATCCTGTTCGGTTTACTGCACAATATATTGATGATGTACAAGGTTATTCTGATATAGCGGATGAATATGCCTTAACAGGTAATAGCTTATCAGTAGCCCCAAGTCGTCATCAATCATGGTCGTTACAAGCTCAGTGGCAATTTACCCCTGGTATTGCACTGAGTCTCACTCATAGTAAAGAGTCGACAATCGGCTTAGGGCTGACGGTTGCCCTGGATACTAAGCGTCCGCCAACAAGGCTCAAGTCACAAAAAGCACCTTTACTCTCAGCACCTCCACCTTCAGCGCCTTTACCTCCAGTAAGAAACACAAGCAGTTTACAACACCGTATCCAAGATTCACTTGCTGCAATGAACATCAAAGTGCATAGTGTAGTGGTGAATCAGTCAGATAACACTGGCTTACAAGTAGTTATCAGTCAAACTGCTTATCCCTATTGGCCCGATGCTATTCATCAGGCGCATCAACAACTCCTTTCATTGTTGCCCAAGCACATTACTCATATAGATTATGTGGTAAAGCTAGATGGGCATTTAGTGTATCGCATTCGTCGAGATGTCATTCGCGATCCGAGTATGGCTAAATTTGTATCGGATATGCCTCCGCGTGCGTTAACCTCTTCAATCCTTAATGATGCAAATAGTCAGTGGCTGTCATCTATGCCTGATTTTACGGTGAAACTAGCCCATCAAGGCTGGTTAAGCCCTCAGAATATTCAGAACACGCAGAACACTCCCCGTGAGAATACGCGCGAGAAAATGAGTCAACTGCTACAAGCCCATTTAGACATCGATTGGGAGTTTGCTCCGCAATGGTCTATCAAACAACAGACTCAGTTTGACTTGGCCGAGCGCTGGTCGTTCAGCGAACCAGAAACGCTTGATGTCAATGTGCCTACCGCCGTCAAACAACTCGTCGACAAAGACATCCATATCAGTCAACTGATGCTGCGTTACGCTAACAGTTATATCACCACTGAATACGATACTCATACTCAATATGATTATCAGCTCTATGCAGGGTTATTAGATAACGAGTGGGCAGGTGTTGGCGCTAATTTGTTATATCAACCGTGGCAATCACGTATAAGTGCAGGTTTGTCTGTTGCGCATTTGTCTGCGCGCGATAGCGCTTACTCTAACTCCAAGCCAAATGGCGCTAAGCAAAACGGCACCATGGCAATCGCAAGCGTCTACTGGGCGAGCCCGTTTTATGATTTAGATGTTGCACTACATGCAGGGCGCTTTGTACATCAAGATACTGGCGCAAAATTACAAATACGCCGCTCATTTGATAATGGTTGGCAATTTGGTATTTGGGCCTCTCACACATCACGTAACGGTCACTCTGAACGTTATCAAGGATTATCGTTATCGATCCCATTGGATAATGTATTCAATCAGTATGTAGATGGTAATACCTACTTTACAAGTCGAATCAATCAGTTAGATAATACCCATGCAGTTATGTTAGAATCCGACGCGAGTGCGCGTTGGTGGAAATTACGTGCAGCTCGGTACAGTGTATTTAGTGATGTGGGTGCCACAACAACTGATACAGCTAGCGCAAATACGACGAGCGCCAATACAATGAGCGCAGAAAAAATAAATAACAACTGGTCATTGACCGTTGGGCAGTATCAAGTAACAGGGCAGGTGACTGCTTTAAATCAAACTGATTTAGTTGATGCGAACTTAATTGATACTGATATGTCGACAACATCGACAATTGCGCCAACTACGCCAACAAATAAGCACACACAATATGTGTTTCGCTCAGTGCAAGGGGACGAGCTGATATTTGATGCCGACGGGCTGGTGAAAATAACAACCTTAGCTAAGCGTCCATTAGCGCTAAGTTTTAATGAGGTTAAAGATATGCGGCAAGTGACCTTGGGTGATTTGAATTATGCAATATATGCATGCTCACCCTTAGTCAAATCAGGATATAGCGCAACACAAACGTGTCAAAGCCAGCCTGAACATCGCATACAGATACAATACGATAACGAATTTCAACCAGTGGGCATTGCCCAGTGGTTACCCTATTTAAATCAACATTTACAACTACAGAGGCTCAACTAGCCATGGATATGGAGTCAACTTTGAACACTTCTTTTACTACTTTAACCCGTCGCTTATCTAAGCTGCTCTTAGGCGGCACTGTTGCTAGCATGGTTACTTTAGCCACTATGACAGCCTTGCCTGTATCAGCGCAACAAATCTCTGCCGAGCAGTTGGCACAGTTTAAAAAGCTCCCAAAAGCTCAACAAGAAGCATTGGCAAAACAGTATGGGGTGGATTTGAGCTCGATTGACGCTGCAAGTTCCAAGCAGGTTATCACGAATCCTCAAGTAGTGACGCCAGCCGTTGCCAACCCAAGTGAATCCAAAGAAGAGAAAGTTGTTGAAAGCGGTGTTCAAGAAACTACTGCTGATAAAAAAGAATCACGTAATGCTGCCCCTAAGCTAGACATGTTCGGCTATGACTTATTTGCTGGTGTGCCGACTACGTTTGCCCCTGCAACGGACATCCCTGTTCCTGGGGAGTACATTGTAGGGCCTGGCGATAACATCAATTTAAACCTCTATGGCAAAACGAACTCACAACTGACTGTTGTAGTGGATCGTGAAGGTAAAATCAATGTGCCAGAGCTTGGGCCCATCCATGTTGCGGGTCTGTCTTTCCAAGAGCTCAAAGCCATGATGAAAGAAGAAGTCAAACAACGCGCTATTGGTTTGAGTGTGTTGACTACCTTAGGAGAACTGCGTTCGGTACGGATCTTCATCTTAGGTGAAGCCAATCGTCCTGGCTCATATACCGTCAGCTCATTATCAACCATCACCAACGCGTTATTTGTCAGTGGTGGTATTAAGAAAACCGGTTCATTACGTAATATCGAACTAAAGCGTAACGGTGAGCTAGTGTCTACTTTTGACTTATATGACCTATTACTACGTGGTGATACTAGCGATGATGTCCGTGTGTTACCCGGTGATGTGATCTTTGTTCCACCTGTGGGTCAAACCGTGGGCATTGGCGGTGAAGTAAAGCGCAGCGCGATATTTGAATTAAAAGACGAAACCACCTTTGGTGATTTAGTCAAACTCAGTGGTGGGTTTTTACCGACTACGTTTTTACCCGCAACCAAAGTTAACCGCATTGATAATCAAGGTCAACGTATCGTATTGGATATGGACTTGAGTCAGTCAAACAACTTATCTAAGCGTTTAAATAACGGTGACTTGGTGCGTGTATTCTCTATTTTAGACAGCCTTGAAGATGTGGTCAGCGTAGAAGGGCATGTGTATCGTCCTGGTAACTATGCGTTTACGCCAGGTATGAGTGTGGCGGATATTTTAGGGGATATTAAAGATGTGTTACCTAATGTAGATCTAGCCTATGCACTGATACGTCGTGAAGCGCCAGACACCCGCGAAATCTATTTTGAACAGTTTGCACTGCGTGATGTGTTTGCTGGGCAAAACGTGCCTTTGGCTAAGCGTGATAAAATTGTGGTGTTTTCTAACGCAGGTGAGCGCGATGGCTTGATTGCTGGCGATATTGCTCGTTTACGTGGTCAAACTGCCTTAAACGAACCTGCTAAAGTGGTCAGTGTGATAGGTCCTGTTAAACAAGCCGGCACGTATCCGTTAATGGCGGGGATGAGTGTGAAACAGCTCCTTGCTGCTGCGGGTAACCTGACACTAGATGCCGAAGAAGAATATGCCGTTATTATTCGTACCACACAAACCCGTGACAAAAGCGTTGTCACCGTCAATTTATCGGATGAGCGTTTATTAGCGACTCAGTTACAAGCTGAAGATCAACTTTACGTATTTAGTAAAAACCAAGATCGCGCAGAAGCACTAGCTCCTGTCATGGCTGCATTAGAGCAGCAAACTACTAAAGATATTGAAAACCAAGTGGTAACTATTTCTGGTGAAGTGCGCTTTCCTGGGATATATCCGTATTCAGCGAATATGACCATCCCTGAGTTGGTATCTGCTGCCGGTGGATTGACTGAGTCTGCATATCTGGATGAAATGGAAATTTCACGTTTTTATACCGATAAAAAGACCCTCGCGAGTCGCAATACCTTTATCCAAACACTCTCTGAAGAAATGGCTAACGGATATACCTTTTTACAAGCTAAAGACGTGGTTCAAATCCGTCGTATTCCACAATGGTACGAAGAGCAGTATGTGGAATTATCAGGTGAGTTTACCTTTCCTGGGCGTTATTTAGTGCGTGATGGAGACTCTCTTAAAGACGTGATTGATCGAGCCGGCGGTTTTACTGATTTGGCCTATCCTGGTGCTGCGGTATTTATCCGTGAGTCGGTCGCCACTAAAAATCAACAAGAGTTGAAACGCTTAGAAAAAGCATTAGGCAAACAATTAGAAATCGCCATGGCAGCTAAATCTATGTCAGCGACCATTGCTACCCAAACCACATCTATCGATATGGATAAGATCACTAACCTGATTGAACCTGATGATCAAATGGGCTTAGGGCGTGTTGCAATTGATTTAATGGGGCAGTTTAGTGGCAGTAAAGATGCGGTCGAAGTCTTTGCTAATGATAAGTTATTTGTGCCAAGAAAGCCTGCTACCGTGCAGATCTTAGGCGAAGTCCAGATGAACTCTGCGCATGTGTTTGATAGTAAGCTTAGTTTGTCTGATTATCTTGAACTAGCCGGTGGTACTACTGACTTTGCCGATGATGGCGCTGTGTATGTTATTCGTGCCGATGGTCGTGTTGTGAAACCAAACAGCAACTGGTTTAGTTATGCTGGTAGCAATATCCAGCCTGGCGATACCATTGTGGTGCCACTAGATATTAATCTGCGTGATAATCTAGGTTTATGGCAGCAAGTGACGCAAATCATCTATAACAGCGCAGTAGCAGTTGCTGCAATCCGCGGTTTATAAGGAGCTGATGATGTCTAATAATAACAATGAGTATTCAGCGCCAAGTGTAAATACTAATCCTAATACAAGGCACATGGATGATGATGAAATAGATTTGCGTGAGTTGTTCAGTGCGATTTGGGATGGTAAAAGACTGATCATTACTGTGACGAGTGTATTTGCCGTATTAGCGGTTGTGTATGCATTACTCCAACCTAATATTTACCGCTCAGAAGCCTTACTAGCGCCAGTACAAGCTGGTGATAGTGCTTCGTCATTGGCCAGTAAGTTTGGTGGTTTGGCATCTTTGGCTGGTGTAAGTCTGCCAGGTGGCGGTTCAGATAAAACTGCATTTGCGATTGAGTACATTAAATCGCGTGCTTTTTTAAAAACTTTTATGCAAAAACACCCAGATGTGTTGCCAGAGCTGATGGCCGTTGAAAAATGGAACGCAGGCAATAACACCTTGAGTTTTGATCCTGAAGTGTATGATGCCGAATCCGGTAAATGGCTTCGAGAAGTGGTCACACCTAAACAGGCTAAGCCTAGTGTGCAAGAAGCACATAAAATCTTTAATCAACAGCTTTCAGTGGCACAAGATAAAGAAACATCATTTGTAACCTTGGCCATTGAACATCACTCTCCTTATGTTGCAGAAAAGTGGGTGACGTGGTTGGTGCAGGATGTGAATGATGCATTGCGTGATAATGATATTGCACAAGCGGAGCGGTCAATTGCGTATTTACAGTCGGAAATTGACAATACCTCATTGTCTGAGATGCGTTCGAGTTTGTTTGATTTGGTGCAATCGCAAACTCAAACGATTATGTTGGCCAATGCGAGCCCTGAGTATATCTTTAAGACTGTCGATCCGGCAGTCGTACCTGAGCTTAAGGCTAAACCTAAGCGTGCTTTGATTGTGGTGCTAGGGACAATGCTTGGAGGGATTTTAGCTGTGCTGATAGTACTGATAAGGCATTTTAGTCAAAAGTCGGATGACGAAGGTGCGGCTTAAATATTTATTGATGACTATCAAAAAAATACTGGCCGTTCAGTTATAACAAGACGTTTTTTCAATGATATCGAAAGCCACATTATGTGGCTTTTTTTTCGCTTAACTACGAATCTGTAGTAAATATTGAAAACACTCCATAATTGTACTATATTGAAGATGTCAAGCTAAAGGGGAAAAATCATCATGCCTGCATCAGAAAATAAGGTACTCGCTCAAAACCCAAGCAAAACGGCTCAAGTTGCACTTAAGGTGTTTTTTAACATCATGAATGAGTGGAGTGTTAAAAACCAAGATCAAATGACGTTACTTGGTAAGCCTCGTTCGACCACTTTTTATAATTGGAAGAAAGGTCAGGCAGCAAGTCTATCAGTAGATACGATGGAGAGAATTTCTTACATTATGGGTATTTACAAGGCACTAGGTATTTTGTTTCCAACGCGTGAACAAGCTGACGCGTGGATCAACAAGCCCAATAGTCATTTTAACAATGAATCGGCGCTAGCCTATATGCTAAAAGGTAGCATGATGCACTTGAACGATTTGCGGAGATACCTTGATGCCCAACGAGGTTAATACCGTCTTACCTGACTGGGAAAAATTGCATCGTTTAGTGCCCAGTCACTTCCCACCCATCGATTTATTTGAAAATGTGGCTTCTCCAGATGAGCTTGATATTGTTTTTGCTATAGAATCAATGACAAATGCAAGGCTCAGAGAAGAAGTGGGCGATTTGTCGCTTGTACCTGAGGAAGAGAGAGTTTCTGGGCCTGGCTCTACACCTGTTATGGCTGCATTTACTCATATTGCTAATCCTACTCGGTTCACTGATGGGACGGAGTATGGTGTTTATTACGGGGCAAAAGAACTCAAGACGGCATTTGCTGAGACCATTTTTCATCGAGAAAAGTTTCTGTCAGCGACTAACGAGCCAGATACTGAACTAACGATGCGTTGCTATATCAATAAAGTGGGGCTTGAACTCCATGACGTGAGAGGCGACGAATTTGAGCACCTATATGCTAATGACTATATTATTTCACAGATGTTTGCGAAGGAAATGCGAACTAATGGCAGTAATGGCTTACTGTACAAAAGCGTTCGTGATGAAGGTGGTGAGTGTGTTGCAGCTTTTAAGCCCAAAGCCGTCACTATTCCAGTGCAAGGTGGAGATTACAAATACATGTGGAGTGTCAAAAAACAGAGGATAACTAATATCCTAGAAATTAAGCTCATCCAGTAATCCTTCTCAAAATCATCAATCTTATTTATTGTCTACTTGTGTTTTGCCGAGTGGTCTAGTTGTGTTTTGCCGTGGGTTTATTAGGCCGTTTACCTGCGTGGTCAAATAATGGGATGGTATTGGCGGGTAATGGGTTGGAAAAAAACATTTTAGGCTAAGATTTTGGGTTGGAAAAATACATTTAAATGCTTGGTTTTGGGTTGGAAAAAAACAGAATGTAAGTTAAGGTAGTGCTTGAGATAAATTAGGAGCACGACATTGAAACGTTTTGCGATTGAAAAACTGATCCGCTGGGCACACAAAAGCGATGCAAATCCGTTAGTAATTAGAGGTGCGCGTCAAGTCGGCAAGACGACTCTTGTGAGAATGCTTGCCAAGCAGTTGGCGTTTCAGTTAATTGAAGTGAACATGGAGACACGTCCATCATTTATTCCATTACTGCAAGACAAATCACAGGCAAAGACAACACTTGAAGGCTTACTAATAGAGCATAATATTAATAGTGATGCACAGAATGTTTTGTTCTTTTTTGATGAGGCTCAAGAAACACCTGGTTTATATAGTTATTTACGATATTTTAAAGAATTAGCGCCACAATATAAGGTAGTGATTGCAGGTTCATTATTTGAATTCGAATTAGTCAATAATCACCACTCACAAGGTCCGACAGGTAGAGTTGAATTTGCTTATCTAGAGCCGATGACATACTCAGAATTCCTTCTGGCCGCAAATGCACAGGCTTATAATCAATATGAAACGTTAGATCCTCACACGCCTGTCCCACCAATATTACACGAGCTGCTTACAAAATATTATAAAGAATATTTACTGTGTGGTGGAATGCCAAGAGCCGTAAAAAGTTGGTTAACGGATAAGAGTGCACTGAATGTTGATGAAATTAAATCGGATATAGTACAAGGCTACATTAGTGATTTACCAAAGTATAGTGAGCTAGATCGTTCGCGTTATGATCCCGTATTGTTGACTCACTTGTTTAATGTCATTACCAGCCGTCCTGCTAATGGACAAAAATATGTCGAATTTGCACCCGAATACCGCAGTGAAAAAGTAAAAGCGCACCTCGCTGTATTACATACCGCAAGAGTAATACGCCAGTCTGTGCATACCAGTCAGGTTCAGCCACCTTTATTGTTGGGTGCAAATACCAAAAGATATAAATATTTTGCATTAGACGTCGGGTTAACATATACCTTATTAGGGTTACCTATATCTGAGCTGTATGCAGCCTCTGATATTAACGGTATCGCCAATGGTATTATTGCGGAGCAGTTTGTAGCACAAACATTAGCTTCCTTGCCTCCGTATCACAAACGCCATGCGCTGTATCATTGGGAGCGAACTGCCAAAAATGCCCAAGCAGAAGTGGATTTTATGCTCGCGCTAAATGGGCAAGTCATACCTGTTGAGTGTAAATCAGGTGTGTCTAAAAAGATCCGCTCATTAAGAGTATTGTTGGCCGAGCAACCGTTCGCATTAGCGCTACGCTTGTATTCTGGCAATGTCTCGACTGAAACGATTGTCAATCACCATAACGGTAAAGATGTTAAAACGACCCTATTGAGTTTGCCACATTACTTACTGGAACGATTTGTGGCATGTAATAGTGAGTTGTTGGATTAGATTAACAACATAAATAGCTAAGAATTATCAGCAGTGCTTGCTACAAACGGAGAAGTAAGTGACTTTAACGTTGTTAGTGAAAATGGTGAAACTCATTGCGTTAAACTATCTAAAAATGCTGTAAAATTAATGATTGAAGTGCTAACTCAGCTTGGTAATGGAAATAGTGTGAATATCACACCAATTCATGCTGAGCTTACGACCCAAGAAGCGGCTGATTTATTAAACATGTCACGTCCAACATTCATCAAGTTACTTGATTCCAATGACCTGCCTTATTCACGAACTGGTAATCGTCGTAAAGTCGCGTTTAGTGATGTAATTAATTATAAACAAACCCTTGAAGAAAAACGTTTGTTAGCATTAGACGAGTTATCGTCTTTGGATCAAGAGTTGGGTCTAGGATATTAATGACTAATTACACTGTTACATCGTTTATATGAGCGGATGCATGTTTGCTCTACCCAGTAACGCTTACAAGCTTTTTACTTTATCTTTTCTTAAAAGCTATCCGTTTTTCTCGCTTAGAAAACTCTTTCTTTCGTTCTAAGAACTGTTGATATACTTCAAAATCAAAGCGCGAAACTGACTCGATTAGTTCTTGTCGTAATGTTACTTTTATTTCAACTTGCGTATCTACACTTTGATATTGTGTAGTAAAGTTGACTGTTAAATTATTTTTATCTCTGTAACCAGATATGTGCGGAAGAATTGAAATTTCTTGATCCATTCCTTCTGTTTCGTTAGGTTCTCCCATAGAGACTACTTGACCGACATAAACTTTACGATTTGCAAGGGCTATTAATACTGATTTTTCATTAATATATGAATGAAAAAGTTCGCTGTCTAAAGGGCTATCAGAAAGAATATCTGACATTAGTTTTATCTTGGGATCAATTCCTTTAGTTCGTTGAAATCGATTCAAAGCCCAGTTACTGATACTTATTTTAAAATATGCAAATAGATGCATTGATAAAGCGACTAAAAATAGCCAAGTCAGTTCATGTGTACTTGTTGAGTTGGGAATCATTTTTTCTATTAAAGATAGTGTAAAAGAAAAAATACCAATCGAGATAACTAATATTTCGGATGGTAAAAAGGTATATAGCGTGGCGATTATTATCAGTGACCAGAAAAGGCAGTTAAGACCCAGCCATGCACATTTTAAGTAGAGTTGTTGGCCTTCATAGCGATGAAGTTTGTAATAATGAGGAATGCTGAAATAGCAAACAACGTAGCCGCAAGTGAGAATTGGAAGCAAAAGCAATGCAAGCATTACATATCCTTATACTTTACTGAGTCTCACTATGTCAGCAGCTTTTTTTGCATCACTCTTAAAACTTTCTGAATGCCTAACTTCAGACGTATCTACAATCAATGTACCGCGGCCCAAGACTTTTCGGGATTTAATAGATGAAGTTTGTAGGGTTTTAACAACGTCATTATTTTCATCGAATCCTACAATCCAATTGACTATTGCTTCCATAACAGCTCCTTTTATTAATGTATAACAAATAATAGCACTATTATTATTTATTGCTACATTATTTATTGGAACGATTCGTGGCATGTAATAGCGAGTTGTTATAGGTGCGCCAAGTCAGAAAGTGATGAACCCACTGTTATAGCATTCCTTTGAAAATAATGTACATTATTATGTATATTAATGCATTAATGTACAGGATAGGCGACAATGCCAGCAACAATAAGAGATATACCTGAATGCTATATGGACGAACTGTGTCAACTTGGCCAGTCGTTAAGGGCGTTTAGAAAAATGCACGGTATCACTCAAGTGATACTTGCAGAATCGTTACAGATTGACAGGCGTACATTAGCCAAGTTAGAAAATGGTGATCCGAATGTGACGTTAGGAACTGCCTTTACAGTATGGAAGGAGCTGGAGTTTGTACTTGAATTACGTTCGCCTGCACAGCAAGAAGCCCATCAAGAGCAAATGGATAAAAACTACCTACCCATGCATATACCATTGGCAGACTATCCTGTACTAAAGCATTGTAGTTGGCAATTACAAGCCAATGACAGTGTCTCTCCTCAAATGGCATATCGCCTGTATCAAGATAAAAAGGTAGATATTGAACCTCGGTTAATGTCGCGTAAAGAGTCTAATTTGTTTAATTGTCTGGAAGAAGTATATGGGTCGATAACCCCTACCTAAACAGAGATATACTCGATTTAGTGTTGATGTTACCTACTCAAGATATGATGTCGGCAGGACTAAAAAAAGCAGTACTCGCTCAAGGTACCCAGGTCATTGATGTATTAGAGCAACAAGCACATGGACTTTTACTCAATTCAACATGGTTAAAAGAGTGTATCAGTCGCCTCGATATAGATATTAGTCCAGTGCTGTGTCAGTCGAAAATAAGACATTTTTTAAAATTGGTAAAAAATCACACCAATGAATAACGTTAAGCATTATTCGCGTTTATCCAAACCCCAAAAATGCACATCATCTAAGAAAATGGCTTAGATAAAACCCCTATAAATCGCTTGTTCAGCACTTGAACTTTTGCTATTGTTCGCATCGTGAACATGCATGTGAATATTTGCATGAGTTGTCCATAATAATGGTAACTAGGATTCACATCATTTTAGCAAGGATTGCACACCTCCACATATGCAAACCTTGCGGTAGCCTGTCCGCTACTAAATTATGCTCCCCAAATAAGGAGTGCATATCTTAAATATCTATCATTAACCATGCATTCGTCCTACACCAATAGAGACGACGTGAGGCGTATTTTGTCACCTACACAACGCGAATTTGTCCGCTTTAAAGTGATGCAAGCATTACAAGCTAACCCTTCTGCTAGCCAGCGAGAGCTCGCTGCGGAGTTGGGTGTGAGCTTAGGCAGCATTAACTATTGTGTTAAAGCATTGGTAGATAAGGGCTTGGTCAAAGTAGAGAACTTTGCTAAATCAAACAATAAAAAAGGCTATGCGTATTATCTCACGCCGATGGGAATGATTGAAAAATCAGAGATCACCGCGTCGTTTTTAAAGCGCAAGTTAAAAGAATATGACTTGTTGAAGCAAGAGATTGCAGAGTTGCAAGAGCAAGTCAAACGATAATGGTTGTTATCGTTTGGTGAAGTGTAATTAAGTCACAATTAAGAAATTGAATTAAGTATGAGAGATGGTATTTGTAAGATGAAAAAAATTTTAGTCACCGGTGGTGCAGGCTTTATAGGTTCAGCGGTTGTTCGCTATATTATTGAAAATACAACAGACTCAGTTATTAACCTAGATAAGCTTACTTATGCAGGTAATTTGGAGTCATTAAAGTCAGTAGATTGTAATGACCGGTATGCATTCGAGCAGGTCGATATTTGTAACCGTGAAGAGCTTGGTCGGGTTTTTAAATCGCACAAACCAGACGCAGTAATGCATTTAGCTGCTGAAAGTCATGTTGACCGTTCAATCACAGGGCCTGCCGAATTTATACAAACTAATATAGTAGGCACTTATAATCTATTAGAAGCGGCTCGTGAATACTGGAATACATTAAATGACGATGATAAAAAATCGTTTAGGTTTCATCATATCTCAACTGATGAGGTATATGGTGATCTCCCACACCCAGATGAGCAAGAAGGTGAACTTCCATTATTTACTGAAGAAACGTCTTACGCACCAAGCAGCCCTTACTCGGCAAGTAAAGCGTCGAGTGATCACTTAGTTCGAGCATGGCTGCGCACGTATGGCTTTCCAACGATTGTCACTAATTGTTCAAATAATTATGGGCCTTACCACTTTCCTGAGAAGCTAATTCCTTTAGTAATACTTAATGCTCTAGAAGGGAAAGACTTACCTATCTATGGTAAGGGCGACCAAATACGTGATTGGCTGTACGTAGAAGACCATGCGCGTGCCTTGTACAAAGTTGTCACCGAAGGCACTGTAGGTGAGACCTACAATATTGGTGGCCACAACGAGAAGGGAAATCTAGAAGTAGTCCTGAATATTTGTGACATCTTAGATAGCTTAGTGCCTAAAGAGACCAAATATAGTGAACAAATTACCTATGTGTCTGACCGCCCAGGGCACGATCGACGTTACGCCATTGATTCTACAAAAATGCAAAAAGAGTTGGGGTGGACACCGGTTGAAACATTTGAAACGGGATTAAAGAAAACAGTACAATGGTATTTAGATAATAAACAATGGTACGAAAATGTGCAAGATGGTTCATACCAGCGTGAGCGTTTAGGGGAAATCGAGGATTAATCATGAAAGGTATAGTTTTAGCAGGTGGTTCAGGTACACGTTTATATCCACTGACTCGCGGTACATCAAAGCAGATGTTACCTATTTATGATAAGCCAATGATTTATTACCCAATATCCACACTGATGTTAGCGGGTATAAGAGATATTTTTATTATCACTACACGAGAAGACCAAGCGGGCTTTAAGCGTCTTTTAGGTGATGGGTCAGGTTACGGCATTAATCTGGAGTATGCCATCCAGCCAAGTCCAGATGGATTAGCACAAGCATTCATTATTGGTGAAGACTTTATTGGCGATGA
>Ga0222715_10001461_pt1 | contig 22486 bp, 11 predicted proteins | sample C33_9DmetaG_FD_165056 | JGI IMG/M metagenome (GOLD analysis project Ga0222715, IMG submission 165056) | Estuarine water microbial communities from San Francisco Bay, California, United States - C33_9D | ecosystem: Environmental > Aquatic > Marine > Unclassified | place: USA: California...
TTCCAAGGCTTACCGAACTCCGCGTCATCGTCGTCTTCCTCCGACTTTGGCTTAGGCAAGTTCGGCAAGTTTGGCAAGTTCGGGAACTTTGGCAAGTTTGGCAAGTTCGGGATCTTCGGCCTCTTCCAAGGCTTACCGAACTCCGCGTCATCGTCGTCTTCCTCCGACTTTGGCTTAGGCAAGTTCGGCAAGTTTGGCAAGTTCGGGAACTTTGGCAAGTTCGGCATCTTTGGCTTCGGTACAGTCGGCATGTTCGGCCTCTTCCAAGGCTTGCCGAGCGCCGAGTCCACCGTCGCGAAGTTGGTCGCCGCGCCCGCCACGAGCAACGTCCCGCCAACAACCAACGCCATGGATTTCATCCACGACTTCGTTCGCGCGCGCGCCGCCGTCGGTCGTTCCAAAATCAATGGTTCCGTCTCATCATTTGATGCGATCGAGCGTTTAAAGCGCTTGTCGACGACAATACCCATGTTCGATCCTTCGCCTCCGAGTCGATTGAGGTAGTTGGTGATTATTCAATTCAGTGTCCGGTCGCGTGCGCGACGCCGACGTCGTAAATTGTTGATCGCGCGGCGCGAAAGCGTGCGGTGTGATATTCCTCGAGCGTTCCAAGTCGCGTCACGGCACGGCGTGCGGTGAGATGCGGGTGGGCGTCGGCGAATGGCGCGCTTGGTGTTACGTAAGCTGACGCAGCACCTCCGGCAGTCCGGGAACCGGCAAGGTGGTATATTCCTGACGCATTCGTCCCCCACGCGACTCGCACGACGTGCGGCAGGCGCGCGACGACGATGCGGCGAGTGTCATCGTCGTCTTCATCATCGTCGTATCGTCTTGGCCGTCGTAACGTCCCCATGATGTCGTCGCGGTGTCGGCAGAATGTCGGCATCGTGTGGGTCGGTGCACACCCAACGCCGCGCGGTCGACGGTGGTTGACGCGCTGGGCGACACGGATGCGGGCTCCGTGCTACCACGCGTGCGTCGACGAGCTGGGGAGGCGTGGATAGCGCAATGTTGCGCGTTTACGCCACTTTTGCGTGTTGCACACGATGATGATTGTACACGATGATGATACACGAGTTCTATTGGTACATTAATTCGCGGACGCGTCGTCGAAATCGCCGCGTCGAAGACGCTCCAAGTCCTCGTTTAATCGCGAGCTGCCAATCTCTCGCAACATCGACGCGTTGCGGTTGAGTAATTCTCCGATATCACTCTCGGAGCCGCTCGCGCGCGCGACGTCGCACTCGCGCAATAAATGGAACATGGGATACGGGCTGCGATTCGTAAACGCCGCCGCGTCGGTAGCCTCTTCGCCGTGAAACTTATATTCAGGGTGAAATCCCACCACCTGCACGTCGCCCTCGAGCCCGACATCCGCAAACACACCCTCACACACGTGCATGACGTCTAAAAACGTATCAAACGACGCCAAATCGACGCATTCCGGCGCCACGACGAGCGACGTTTTGCCCCCGCGTCGGTTAAACCTCGCGTCAGCGATCGACGTCTGCAACTCCAACGCGCGCGACACGACAGACTCAATCACGCTCTCGAGCGATGCGTCGCCGTGAATCACGTGTACGTCCAACCCGCGCGGATCCGCCGCCTCTCGCGGCGCGCGCGCGAACGGACAGACGTCTTTTGCGACGATGAATTCATCCACCCACTTCATCGTTCGCGCGTACGCGACGCCGCCAGCCGACGCCGACGACGCCGCTGCAGACGCGTGCATCGCGCACCGCGCGCCGCCGCGCCTCGACGCGCTCGCGCTCGCAGGCGGCGTTGGAGCGACGCGACGCGCGAATACTCGCGCGAGCGACCGCATTGTGAGGCGTTTCATGTCCACCGCGCGACTCTGCGTTGTCGCGCGTGTCGTCGCGAGAACCCACGCCGTCGACGCGACGCACCGCGCGCGCGCGACGTCCACGGTCGCGTTCGCGCGCCGGGGCGATCGCGCGATGGCGACCGCGGCGGTGGCGAACGATGCGGAGGACCCATTGGTGCAGTTCATCATCATTCGTAAAGATTTAGGTCGACAACTCGCGTGGCCGCTCGGGGCGCTCGCGGCGCAGTGTGCGCACGCGTCGGTGCACGCGGTGTGGACGTATCGCGACAGCGCGGATACGGCGGCGTACGTGAGTCGAGACAATATTGCGTCGATGCGTAAAGTCGTGCTCGAGACGAAGAACGCGGGGAGTTTAGATAAATTAGCGGCGACGTTGCATGCCGAGGGTGTCGAGCACGTGGTGTGGGTGGAACAACCGGAAGGGATTCGCACGTGCTTGGCGACGCGGCCGTATAGGCGCAGCGCGGTGGGTGGTTATTTTAAAAAGTGCAACTTGGCGAGCGACGTGTGCGTGGCAAAGAACAGCGCGGCGGCGGCGGCGGCTACTGGGACGGAGTGATCATAGTGTTCTTTTGTGTCATACGAGCTTTGCGTTGCTAAACGATATTACATGTGTGTGTCTACCAAAACGATGACGTCGATGGCCATCGACCGGGGGCGTCAGACGTCGGCTCACGCGTCGACATGTACGCGTCGAGCGTATTCAACGTCGCTCCGCTTCCGACATTGAGTCGCCGTTGCAGACTCACCACGGAGCGATTAACAACCTTCTGCGCCTTCAATCGAAACCTACTAGGTGGCACGTGGCCGTTTTCAATCAACGCTCGTCGCGCAATGGACTCCCACGCCTCCACCATTGACATTTCTAATCCGCACGTGCTCAACATGCCGCGCAACAAAAAGACGGAACGAATGGCAAAGAAGCCTTCCTGCGTATTTTGCAAGATTTTATTGCGCACGAATGGCGAGTTTTTGAAGTCCATGACGTTCATTTCCGCCAACGCCGACGGTCGCGTGTCAAAGTACGCGTACGCGAGCGCGCTTAACGCCTCCGTCGTGGGCTTCTCCAACCGGACGCTTCCGTGTTCGCGAATCTCGTAAGCAATGTTGTAATGGTCCTCGTTGGACATGTACAGCGTTAATCGGCACATGTGCATACGTTCGAGATCGGAAACGCGTTTGGTCTGACCCCAGTCAAGTAACACGAGCTTGCCGTCGTTTGAAACCATGAAATTCCCCGGATGCGGGTCGGAATGAAAGTGCCCGTGGTGCAGCATCATCACTCCCCAAGCTTCGAACATCGTGTAAAACACGCCTCGCCAACCTCGACCACCGATGGCGTGACACTTTGCGACGGGCGACGGGCATCGTGGGATTTTGTTATTCGATCGCGCGCGATTGAATAGCGTCAAGAGCTTCATTCCGCGCACGCGACGCATAATCAACACCCGCCGCGTGGCGGTGATAACCGTCGGTACAATGATGCGGTCGCTCAATCCGGCTTCGTCCAGGAGCTTTGCAAATTCCTCCGTCTTTCGTGCTTCAATGGTGAAATCAAACTCATCATCTATGACGTCCAAGTATGCGCGAAAAATGGTGGGAAAATCTAACCCTTCGTTCAATCCGAGCCAACGCATCGCCTTGGTCGTGGACAACATGTTGTAAATGTCACCAATCATCATCGAGCTATCCGTAGCTTGCACCTTCACCGCAACTTCGCGACCGTCGAGTAAACGACCAAAGTGCACTTGTGCGATCGATGCCGTCGCCACGGGTTTGCGACTGAGCTCGGCAAAGTGCAAACCGAGCGGTCCGCCGAGACTGTTCTCGAGCGTTCTGCGCACCTTTCGAAAGCTCACCGGCGGATTATTATCCATGGTTTTCGAAAAGCACTCAATGTACGGCGCGGGCATCATCTGCTTTGCCGTGCCCGCGATTTGTCCAACCTTGCGATAAAATCCACCGAAATCTTCAATGACATCCCGCATGCGCGCTGCGCCCCATTGATGCTGACGCTCCCACGCCGCGTCCCGCTTTTCCAAGTCATCGAATCGCGCTATGCGCTTCTTGGCCACCATGTACGACGCCAACACCGGCGCCACGCGCATAGAGTAATCAATCTTACGCGCTTGCCGCGGTGCGACAATACGCATCAACACGCGCACGCCTTGCCACTGCGCCCAACTCGTCAACGCGCCTCTCGCGACGCTCGGCGCCGCCGCCACCGCCCGGCTCACGCACGCTCCAATCACCCCACCCAACTCCAATCGCTTCACGAACGCCTCCACCACGCCCACGCTGCGCGCATTTCTCGACGCTACGGCTACTATCGCCGCAGTCATCACACCATGCGCCTTGGGCGCCCAGCATCTCACGCACGCGTTCGCCAACGCCGCGCCCGCCGCCTTGGCGCCCGCCCGCGCTAAAGAAAACAAAAACCCCACCCTCCCCATCGCGTTTCGCCCCCGCCACTCGCGCCCAACGTTCGCGAGCGCCACACACGCTGCACTCACCACCGCCTGCGCGAGCTCGGCGCCCTTATCGCGACGTTTCGCCAGCGCAGCCGCCGCGAGCGCGCGCGGCCGTTTCAACGCTTTCGGTCGCAGTCTCGCCAACGCCCACGTTTTCGCGCGTTTCGGCATCGATCGCGCGCGCCGCTGCGAGCGCTTCGCGCGCGCATGCAACGCAATCGTCGGTGCGACGTCTTCCGCGAGCGGCGGCGGCGATAGCGGCGGCGATGCGTCGTGGGAGCTCACGAGTCGCGAATCATCATCACCGCTCGTCGCCGCCCCACCGTCGCCGCGCGGGGTCTCGGGCGCGAGCGGGGCGTAGAGCGGTGCGGGCATCGGTGGCGTCGGCCACGTCGGGAGCGGCGCGCTCATGCGAGACGACGACGACGAAGGCTGATGATGATGATGATTTTGTCGCGTCGCTTTCTAACGGCTGAACTCAGGCGCTCACGCCTGAGTTGACGACGCCGGACGACCGACACCGCGCGGCGCCGCGCGAGCGCGTAGTACTATTCGCGAGCGGTGCGCGCGCGGCGCGAGCGGGGCGCCAATGTCGCGCGCGGCGTCCGTGGGCGCGGAAGATGATGCCGTTGTGCTGAGCGCGAGAGCGCTCATGCGCGGATTAGTCGACCGCACGCTCGACGTCGGGGCGTTCGTGCGCGAGGCGCGCGAGGCAGACGTCGACGTCGATGCCGTGGTCGCCGCTGCGCGTCGGCGAGCGGTGGCGCGGGCGTATGAGATTGTGCTCACGCACGAGAGTGGTCGAGCTCCGCGCGCGCGCGAACGCTCCATCCTCGCGGACGCGTGCGACGTCGCGATGACGACGGCGACGACGACGAGTGCGCGTGGTGTGACGTATGATGATGTGTATTTACGCACGTTGCGCGTGCGCGGTGAGGACGCGGCGCGAGCGTTGGATGCGGCGGTGGATGAGCTGCGGCGAGAGTCAACGTCGAGCGACGAAGAGACGCTCGAGGGCGTGCTTCGCGTATTATTCGCGCTGTGTGCGTCGAGCGAGCGCGTTGAGGACGTCGCGGCGAGTGGTGTTCGGTTGGCGCTCGCGGGTGTTGAGTTGTTGACGAACGCAGGGGATGCGGCGGCGGAGACGAGCGTATCGAGGTGGAGCGCGACGCCAGACGTCGGTCGGTTACGTACGGATACGCGCGCGTCCACGAGCGCGCGCGCGGATGAGGGGGCGTTGGCGGCGGCGCGCGACATGTTTACTCTGCCGGGCTTACAGCGCGGTGCGGTGTTCGGGCTCGCGCCAGCGGCGTCGACGTTTGGATTGGTTGAAGCTGAGAGCGACGACGAGGACGACATCGATAGCGCCAACGTCGCTAGCGACGACGACACCAAAGTCGACGACGATGGCGTGACCACGCACGTCGTCGTCGACGCAGAAGCACTAGATATAGAATCCGCCGATCAATGGTTACGCGCGGTTGACGTTCCAATCGCGGAGCGACGTGGGTGGGACTCGTCGCTGGCGCCGTCCCGCTCGTCGGCTTTGGACGCGGACGCGTTTGACGTCGCGTATAGGCGTTCGTTTCGCACAATCAAAGAGCTTGAAAGCGAAACCGTGATCGCAAGCGAACGCGATTGCGTGCACGTCGCACTCGCGGCGCTCAGTGGGTGTGAAACTAGCGCGGCTATGTTAGCCGCGGCGGCCGCGGCGGATGGACGAGTCTCCATGCGATTCCAAGCGAGCTCTACTCGCGCGTTTCAAAACGTACTGAAGACGATCGCGACGTCCGCCGAGCGTCGCTGCGAACTCGGTTACGTTGTTTCTGAGCTTCGCACGCCATATATGCGTCCAGTGGCGAACGCATTCGAAGAGATTTTTCGCGCGCACGCGGCGGCGTTGTATTCAATGGCGGACGCGACGGCGGAACGTCGATGCAGCGAAAGCGAAGAGCGTACTCATTCAAGTCACGGCGCATCGATGTCCTTGTCGACGTCGATGCACGCCACCGATATAACCGACATCACGCTGCTAGAGCTCACGGTGCATACGAAGCGCGTGCGGCATCAAATTGACGTCATGTTCCACTTGTTGGCGTCTGAACGGTCACTTGAAACGCACGCGGTGTCGCACGATAAGCTCCTGCAACGTTTGCAAGGGTCGCTTTCGCACGTTGAGGACGAAGAATCAGCGTTAATACAGTACATCTACGCGAGAGCGATGAAGCCTATCATCGACGGCGTCATGTCTTGGCTATATTCTGCCACTGCGAGCGACGCCGCAAACGAGTTTCTCATTGAGTGCGCGCCGTCGTGGTCCAACTTGCGCACGTTTGACGAATGTCGCGTCGCTGGAGCGGTGCCGTGCTGGCTTGGTGGACCATTCCACGATTCACCGGATTTCGTGGAGACTACAACGCTTCACCTCGCACGTGTCCGAGCTGGCATGGCACAAGACGTGACGTCTGGGCTCGAGAATGATATTCTTCTCGCTGGTCTACAATTGCGCATCCTTCAACGTTTGCCGCAGACTCGAGAGTTTACACGAGCTATAAAAGATGCATTTGAGGGCACGTCGTCTTTTGATGCGTACACTGAACAACACACACGTGACTGGAGAAATCGAGTGCGACTGTTGGAGTCACGCGTCTTGGCGCTATCTCGCGAATGTCTCAAAGACATGGAAGCAAAACGAACCGCTCACGCCGAGGAGGCTGAAATCAAACGCGTAGAGAACGTAGACGCGTTACGCCTAGCGATTCAGGCGCGAGAAGAAGAGCGCATCCAACGTCTCAACGCGACTGCCGCGGCGAAAAAGGAAAAGCGTGAAGGACAGCTTGAAGAGTTAGAGCGACGAGAAGCGAGTCGCATTGAGGCGCGAGAACGTCGCATCGCAGATGAGCGTGCTTGGCTCGAAGCTAAAGCCGAGGAGTATCGCGCTGAAGAGCAACGCAAGCTCGCAGAACAAATGGCAAAAACAGAACTTCACGTGCGACAGGAAGACGCAAGGTTGCGATGGTTCGAATGGCAAAATGCCCGGCTCGCGCTGTCTGACGAACGCCGCGCGTTTATACGGCGTATGGAGTCAGAACATGAAGAAGCTGCGGTGGTAAAACTCGCAGATGTCATGAGCTCGGGCTTAACGATCGCACCTCCGAGCGAATTGATTGTCTTGCCGTTCGAAAGCGTTGAGACCGCCTCCGCGCACTATGACGACGACGACCACGTCGTTGTCCCGCTACCCATCACGCATATTGCCACCGCCGAAGAATCGGACACCAGCATAGTGTCAACCGTGTCAAATACCGCCAGCGAGGTCCACGAAGAAACCGTCGATCCAATAATTACCGTCCCGCAGATGGAGGATACAGTGCTTGATACTGCGCCGGCGCCTAATGCAGTAGCAATCGTAGCCCTGCAAGAGGACGCGATCGAGCACCGCGGCGCAGCTGTCGACGACGAAGGTATTACCGAGGACACCGCCTTTGGAACCCCGCTTCCTGTGCTTCTCAGGCACAAGATGAGCGAAATCGTCCAGCGACAATGCTTATCCATCGGACGCTTTACCATGTCGGTGTTCTTTGACCACCTCGCATTTGAAGCGCACTTCAACGCTGTCGTACGCTTCACTTTAGGTGGCGAGAGCGCATTCTTCGATGGTATCGTACGCGGCCTTGAACGTGCGTGCGCGGATACGAGAGCGAGAATCATTCGCTCGAGTCAACACATCGCGCGCGGCGTTCTCGAGGACGCGTTGCAAGACGTCGGATTGAACGAGCATCCATTGTGTGAGCGTCTGTCCATGCGCGAAAACGACGATGAGGGCATGACGTTTGATGCGTTCAACCTCAACTTGTGCAGTGGGTTAACGTGTGAGTACGCGCTTCCGTGGCCATTAAATTTGGCGTTTGTTGGGATGAATGAAAAGTACGCGTTGTCCCACTCTCAAGTCGCGTTGTTGCAAATTTGCCATGGTGCGCGAGCGGTGCGCGCGTGTTCTGCGCTCCTGCACGCAAGCAGTCGTTCGAACGCACTCAGAAACACCACGCAAACGAATCTGGATCTTCGTTCGAGGCGTCTTCGAAAATTATCCCTCTTGGTGACTGAGTTTCAACACTTTATAGACGCTCTGTACGGGCACGTCTTTGAAGCGGTGCATCTCGGCGCCGGGCGCTTTTTGAACACGCATGTACGCGACGCGCAAGGAAACATCGTTCCGCGCGATTTGTATGATTTGCGCGCCGTCGTGGAGCGGTACTGCGCGCGCGTGCACGAGGCGTGCTTCTTACGACACGTCGACACGGCGCTCAGGGCGCTCATCGAGGATGGCTTGCAGCTCGCGCTGGATTTAGGCGCGCTCTTTAGCGCGCGCACAGCGGAAACGTTACTCACCGATGGTCCAGCGTACGCCAGCGCACAGCAGATCCACGCCAAGTTTCGCGCGCTTATGACGCAGCTTTGCTTCCGCGTACGCGTGACGTCGAGCGAAGCCGCGGTTGGATTTATCGAGCGCGTCGACTTCAACAGCTTTTATCTTTCAAATACGACGGAGCAAGATTTAGAATTTTAGGGAACAAACGTACTGTAGTATTCAATGTATAGACTATGTAGTGGCTAGTAATCAGACTCTTCGGACTCTTCGTCATCGTCGTCGTTATCATCATCATCATCGTCCTCGTCGTCTTTATCTTCATCCTTTTTACCCTTTGGCGTGAACCCGTCCCGCATCAACGACTTCAAATCCTCACCCGAAAGCGCGCTCAATCGCTTCGTCAATTTGCGCGTCTCCAGTTCAATCTCGGTATCGAAATCTTCCATGAGCTCCGCCATGAATGGAATCGCTTCGGGTAACAGCGCGAGGTACTCCTCTTGTAATTTATCAACCACTTGATCGATGGTTTTAATCGTCAAGAATTTGCTTCGCGAGAGTTCTTCGCGACCCGTCATGAGAATGGCGCGATGTAAAGGTTTCCAATGCGCATCATCAGGTGCGGCGGCAAGAAGCGATGAGCACGCCGCCACCGCTTCGGCTCCAAACGAATCTTCATCCATAAAGTGTTCGTAGTCGCTTTCGTCAGAATCCGCGGGCGGCGACGCCTTGAGTTGCGCCGCGACGAGCGGGTACAATAGGTTGTACCGGTTGGAATCCATAAAACCGACGCTATCGTACTGGAAGCATCGGCGCAAGGCGCCTAACGTCCACTTGCGCATGCGCCAAATATCGTTTTGGGCGACGAGCTCTGAATTCGAGCTCTTTCGCTTCTTCTTGCTGCTTGTCGGATCCGCATCCGAGTCGAGCGCGGCGGCGGCTAAATCGAGCAAGTGACGGAAAAACGGCACAAACACTGACCGAAGCTCATCCGCAAGCGATGCTGCGAGCCGGAACAACGCGGCGAGGCGTGTTCGAGTGACTTCGGCTTCGCCAGAGCGCGCACGCGCCCACTCGACGCATTGCAAGAAGAAGGGTAAAAACTCGCTTTCGGTGCATTTGAGCGCGAGCGACACGCACGCCTGGACGGCGGCGCCTTCGACAGCGTCCAGCGCCGCTTCCGGCGCACCCACAGGCGCGTGTCGCCGAATATCCAGCGCGCGTAGTACCACAATGAAGAGTTGCTGCCGATGGGCGTTCGATGCGTTATCGACGTCACCAGCGGCGGCAATAATCTCCAAGAGGGCGGCGCACGAAGCGGCGCCGTCGGCGCCCTGGTGCGCGACGCACGAATCCCACGCATCCACCAATGGTCGCACTAACAAGCGCAACTCAATCGTCGTCGGAAGCTCCTGTCGAAGCGTTAAAGCCAAGTCGTGCACAGCCTTGACGTCACCGGTAACTTCTGGCGCACCAGTCTTTGGAACCGCGGCGGGGTGCAATGCCACGTTGATGACGTCGGCTAAAAATGGCGACATGAACCCCGCGAGATGCTTGACAAACATGCGAATCGCCGCGATGCACGCGTGAACGACAAGCATGTCTTCGTTCCCATCGCCTCCGTGTTTGTTTCCGTCGCTACTGAACGAATCGGCGGCGGATGTAGTGGTTTTAATGAGCGCCGGGACAGCGGCGTTGATGACGGGTGCCATGCGAATGCCCAACACTTTGGCGAGCGTCGCGAGCGACAGCGCGGACGATGCCGCGAGCGTCTGCGACTCGGCACCGAGACGAGAAATCACCGCCGGAACGACACCAACGAGAGCCTTCGTGACATCCTTGCTCGATGTGAAGCGAACCGCGGCAGCCTCTAAAGACACGAGCGCGGCTTGAGACGTCGTCGCGCTCGCGGATTGAATCAACGCCGACAGTTGTTGAATCAAGGTGACACCCGCGGCTGTCTCGGCGCCATCTCCTCCCGCGGTGTCATGCTCGCCATTTTGCAAACGATCAGTGACGAGAGCGAGCACCTTACGTCGAACTCGTCCCTCCTTGTGTGCGAGAAGCGGCGTCAGAGCGCTCAAGAATGGGCCGGGCGCGAGCAAACCATCGAGCGCGCTCAACAAGTTTTGCCCGCTCGCCTCCGCCTTGGCGGCGTTCTTCACCGGTGACTTGGACGATTTCGATTTTGATGGCGACTTTTCAATCGCCGCCGCAGATTGTAAGAGCACAATCGCAGATTCTGCCAACGCGGCGTAGCCGGTTTGGAGTCGTTCCGCGTCTTTGACGTCGGCGACGCGCTTTTGGGCGCGAATAAACTGCGGCATTGACAAGTGTTTCGCACTCGTTTCCGCGCACAAGCGCACGATACGGGCGCCGTCAGCAGAAGATTCCTAATGACGATACGAAGAAATTGGTTAGTACGCGTGCTTGGCTCGCGAACGACGAATGCAACGATAACAAAACATGTCTCAGAAGGAAAGCAGCAGATTCGTATGTCTCATCAACGGAGTCAGAATCCTGACACAAAAGAATCTTTCATCATAGAAATGGTCGAGAAAAAAGAGAGAAAACCGAGCGATGAAACGTACCTTGAGTGCGGTGACTAACGCGGTGACGGAGTCCACGGGCGATTCGCACGCAAGAAGGGACGAAAGGAGTTCGCCGACCCACGCGTCTTCGTCGCCGACTGGCACGTCAACGGCATCTCCTGCGAAAGACTTGACACGAAGTTCGCGTGCAGATTCTTCTAGGGACTTCGTACGACGAAGCATGTTCAAAATGATCACTGGTAGAGCCTCGCCCGCTGGCGAAGCACGGATGAGCGCGGCGCAAATGGGCGCTCGTCGACGCGGCGGAGCGCTCGGGAGAGAGTCAATGAGCCGGCTGACAACGTTGGCCAAACTTTCACCGCTCTTCAACCACACCGGCACGACAGCTGTCAACGCGTTTTCTAAAGCACGCTGCGACAAAACGTCGTCACGGGCCGCCGCTCGATCGGATAGCGCCGAACCAACTTCAAACATGTGCTGAAGAACGGCGTCTGGAGACGCGTGCGCCACTTGCGCGAGGCAAGCTAAAGCCGCACTTCGAGCCGCGCCTTCCGAAACTTCACGCACCGCGCGGATGATGAGTGGAACATCCCACGCTTTGCTCTTCACCTTTGCGAGAGCGAGTGATTCTAATGTGCGCAAAGTAAGTGCTTCGATGTAGCCTCCCGCGGCGACGCCAGCTTCGTCGTCAGAGTCCTCAGAGTCTGAATCCGAGTCGTCTTCGTCGTCGTTTTTCTTCGCACGAGCGGCAGCTTCATTTAAAAGTGCTTCCAAAAAGTGCTGACACGGCTCGACAAGCTTGTCGAGGTGTTCCGTCTTGTCAATCTTCCAACCAAGAACCTCAAGAGCCGTGACTGCGGCTTGCACCAGTTCTTGGCTGCCCAGCATGGCGGTCGAATCCGACTTTGCACTCGCCGTCTTGCCCTTCTTTTTTGCAGGAGTAGAAGCTGGCGCGGTTGACAGTGCAGATTCTAACGTCTTAACGACATCGCTCGCGTCAATCGTGAGTGCGTCGACGGCAACCTGCGCCTCTCTTCTGGACACTTCATCCGCGTCGGCGTTGACGGCGTTGAACAAAATCTTAAAGAGCTGAGCCTTTGGGTCAGTTTTCAGCGCGTGCGCAAACTCGGGCGTCACGCAGCTAAATGCAGCAGCGCGAACGGCCGGCGGGCTGGGCGGCACCATGCATCGCATGAAAAGCGTCCAGCCTTCGCCACCATCTTTGCCAAACGTCGACGCGTAATCTGGCGTGTACGCTTGTAAAATTTCCACGACTAGCGCAGCCTTGGCGTTCGTGTCATTCGCCATGGAATCTAAAGACCAAGAGAGCACTGGTAATAATACGTCCGCTTTCGCACCAGCATCACCAAAGCCACGCGTTGAAGCAATTAAGCATCGCGCGCCGTACGCGTCCATCATCGGTATCGCCGCCGTGGTCATTTCCTGCACCGGCTCCAAAAAGGAGACGAGCTCGGACTTCGGCGACTTCGCGGCACTGATACCGTGTTCGATAGCTTCACACAGCTTCGATGCGCCCTTGAGCGATATCTCTTCCGCCGCAGCAACGATGGCCTTTACGACTGGACTCACATTTTTGGCTCGAGCAAACGCGCCCAGAAGCGCGGCGGCGGCTGCGCGCACGGGTGACACAGACGACGCCGCGGCAACAATCACGGGCGCAATTGACGGCACCGTCGATGCGATTTGACAGAGTTCAAGCGCGGCGACTTGCACGCGCGGGTCTACCACTGACGGATCCGCGGCAAAACGCGCGGATAAAAACGCGCTCGCGCCAGACGTCCCGTAGCACCTATCGCACGCGTCGAGGACATCCTTCAAACGCTCTCCGATTGCGACATCAAACGCGTCGCTATCCTTCGCGCTCGTCATTGCGAGTTGTCTGAAGCACTCTGGCAAGATACTATCCGCCTCGTCTTTCGCCTTCTTCGGTAAAGCGGCGAGTAACGCGCGCAAAAGCCCACGAGCGCACGATGAAACGTACTTGCCTGCGGATGAATGACTCACCACCATTTTCTGAACTTCCTCCGCATCTACGACGTCACTGACCACGAATTCATCAAACTTGACGCCATTTGCATTGCCGACACCATCGCTCCAATGTTCTCGAACGGTACTCCAAGCTGCCGCGCGAATCGCCGAAGCCGCCGCGCCGCTCTTGCCAGACGTCTCCTCGACGGCTAGTTTGCACGCCAAAAGAAGCGTCACTCGTCCAACGTTGTTGGCATCTCTGAAACTTTCACGAATCCAAAGTTGTCGCTCGTCTTTCCCTTCTTCATTCATCCAAGTTTTGTTGACGCTTGATAAAGAGCTGGCAAACGCGGCGAGCACTGCGGAGTTGCACGCGGCGCCGTACGAGCCATCCTTCTTATCGCTTTCCATGACACCGCGAACGTCATCTCCGCGAACTTTGTCCAGCGCAGGGTGATTACAGGCGCGAACCGCTGCAAGCGCCGCCTTGGTGACGTTCTTGCTCGATTTTGATGTAGAGAAGAGCGAGTACTCCAACGCCAACGCCGCGGCTCTACCAGCGAGCGCGGACGGCGACGAGTCCATCTCAGACTTCGAGAGCACGCCGAGCGTAAGTCGCAAAGCTTTCTTTGCTACGCGGCGCTCTTCATCACTTTTTGCACTTCCGGCCGCGAGAGCGGTGGCTGACACGGCCAAACGCGCCTTGGCTGCGGCGAACAGCGCGCCGTCGTCATTCACCATGCGACGAAGCACTTCGAGCTCCATCGCCGCCGCCGCCACTCGAGGATCATCATCAGACACGCGTCGCAACATGGCTGGGCCTAACGCCGAATTACGCTTGATCGCAGAAGGAGGCTCGCCGTCTGTCTCAACTTCAGTGTCAAGCTGAGCGAGTTGCGCGATGGCGCTTTCCCGCATGCTCGCGTTGGGGTGATCGAGCGCGGCGTGAATCGACGTCGCGTGACCAGCCATGGGCGCAGATGCGGAACCGAGAAGTACCGAGCGTAGGAACGAAGCGTCTTCTTCCGAGGCGACCAACTTGTCTTTCTTTGATGTGTCTTCGCCGTGCGCGTCATTCTTTTTCTTTGCCACGGCGCCGCGCATGATAAAATCCACAGCTTCGCTCGTCGCTACTGGATGCTTTTGATCGGCAAGAATCAAGAGAGACTTAACCGTCGCCGCCTCCGCGTCGCCCTTCTTGGATGTTTTCAGCAAAATAGGCATCATCACCATGAAGTGCTTGGCATGCAACGGCACCTTTTCAATCACGCCTCGCAAGACGCGCTCGTAATTCGCGTGCACGTCGACGAATTCGGCGAGCGAACGCACCAGCGGAATTGAAAATGCATCAGCTCTGTAACTATGCACCAAGTCTGCGATTAACTCTTCTAACTCTGGAATTTTTACCAAGTGCTTAAACGCACGTTCGGGCAAAGTCTTCACGCGCTGCGTCTGACAAATCGCAAATAACGCTTGCAGCGCTTGCGAATGCAACGGCACGCGCGACCCCTTCGCGATGCCTTCAATCAACGCCTCCACGAGTGGTTCCGCCATGTCCGTACGCGCAGCGAGCTGCGTGGCCACCATAAGGGCGCCTGCAAACTGTTCTGCATTCGCTGCCGACGCGAGTCCGGCTTCGAGGTACGGTAAGAGTCGCGTCGTGATGCTCGAATCCACCTCCTTCATCACGCCGATAGCCTCTGTCAACAATACGGCGTAAAACGCCGACGTCGACCCCACGTTACCCTGCAAAACGAACGAAAACAATAAAAACACAAAATCAGTCAGGGAACATCACGGGTGATATGCACACACACAAAAAAACGCGCGAGATACAACAAAGATGATGTGCGCCGGCACTCTAGGCGTTACGTTTCACCGCGAGCGCAGTACGTTGCGAGCGAAAGAAACAAACGCCGACAATGCCAGTACGTAGATCAAGCGATCAAATATACCACACCAGTTGACAATCCATCCCGGTTCGAATACACGAGTGCATGCGACGGCGTGATTGGACGCTTCAACCAAAGTGGAACTAGTAAAAAAACAAGGCGCGCGTCGCGCGCCTTCACCATTCGCGTCCGTCGTCGTACCTTTGTCGTCGCCATTTCCGCAGCACTTTGCGCACAAAACGTAAAGAATGCCTTATCCTTTGAACATCTCACCGCAAGCGCATCTCTCGGTGGCGCCGCACCGGTTTCTTTCACCCCAGACAACCATTTAAAGTGCTTACTATTCTCCAACTGACACGTCTGCGCGACCTTGACAAACTCCGCCGTCCCGTGCCACGGCATCGCGCACGCAATCAAATCATCCACATCATACACATGAATCTTAAACCGCCGTATCAAATACTCAATCGTCTTACTCGCCGCACGTTCGGTAAAATACCCCGATAAAAGCCTCAAATACGCGCGCACGAGCTTCGACGTCGCCGCGTTCGACTCGGCGTCCCGCGCCTCGCGCCTCGCCCCCTCCGCCGCGCGCGTCGAAAACAACCCCTTCGCATGCGCCTCAAATCGCCCATCTCGTCGACACAGCTCCTCAAACCCACTCACACCGATCGCATGAATGCTCTCCAGATCGATATCCGCCGCTTGCCGCGTCGTAAACAGCACAGACGCCTTCGCGTTCGCACCGATGCGCTGCTCCGATGCCGCCACGTGCGCCTTCACATCCGCCAACGCCGCGCCGATCGCCGTGCGCGACATGGCGAAAAAGTATCAAAAAGAAAGAAACGTATCGCTGGGTGCTCTTCGCGCGCGCTCACGCGTCGCGTCGCGTCGCGTCGCGCGCGGCGCGGACTGGAGCCGCCGCCGGCGCGTGGGTGGCGGCTGTACACCGACAACACGTGGCGCGCCAACGGTCGCCCGCGCGCGCGCGTCGACGCGCGCCGCCGACGCCGACGCGCCGCCACTCGCGCGCGGGCGACCATGGAGTCGTACCGAAAAGCGTTCATCCAAACCGGCAAGTTCGCGCCGATGAAACACTTCATGGTGCGTGGCGCGAGCGCGCGCGAGAGGGAGACGTTGAGCGCGCGAGGGTCGCGCGCGGCTTGATGGATGCGAGAGATGGGTGTTTGCGCGCGCGCGCGACGTCGTCGAGCGATGACGCGCGCGTTGAATGGATGATGGAATATGTGACTGACGATGTCGATGCGTTCGAGCGCGCAGGTGGGCGTGTTTGCGCTGGCGTTTGGGCTTGAAACGTATCACCATCACACGTTTCACGGGCATCACGACCACGGGGACCACGCGGACGCGGCGGGGCAGCACGCGAAGGATGACGCGGCGGCGAGCGCGGCGGCGAGCGCGAAGGAGGATTCGATACCTTCGAGCATGAATGATGTGATGTCGGAGGTGCGGGCGCTTCGGGAGGAGGTGAGAATCATGCGCGGGTCGTCGGAGCCGCGGGCGTAGGTTGACGTCCGCCCCGCGCGTTTAAATGAATTCGTGAATACTAACGAGAGAACGATGTAATGTATATATCCGATGTTGTGTACAAAACTATGATGCTGATGTGTGACTATGTGGCGGCGGCGGTGTGTGTAAAAACGTACGACGATGATTGGACGCGCTCACTCGGCGAGACGCATGCCTTGAATCTTACCCGCGGTTTGTTGACATAAATCCGTAGACGTACTGTTGACGCGTTTGGGTTTACTCACTGGCGTGTCGCTCCCATCGGGCTCTTCACGCTTTCTTCCGCGCTGGGCGTCGATGGAGCGCACGCCGCGATCGTCGTCGCATCGAATGATATCGACATCCGCGACGGCGGGCGACGGCGAATGCGCTTCGACGTCCTCGTCGTCGGCGCTCTCGCTCGCGCTTTGAGAATGCGACGCCTCTACCGTTTGCTTCCACGTGCCACCATCCATGGCGTCATGTACCCAGTACTTCTCTCGCACCGTCTCTCGTCCAGGGTAGATGTCTGGCGTGATTGCGTCGTCGCCTCCGCGCAACCAACTCATGCACATGGTTAAGCATTGCATCGCCGTCGGACGCGCGCGCGGATCCTTTTGCATCGCTAACCGACCTAATTCACGAATAAAATCCACCTCTGCGGCGTATGTCTTACGTGTCTTACGTCGTAATTGTTCTATGAGCTGGAAACACATCACACCGTAGCCGTAAATGTCCGAAGACGTGTCGTACGGCTTACCGCGTTCGACTTCGGGCGCGCGATACTTTGGCGGACCGATCTTCGGCGTCAGGCGCGGGTTGACATCCTCGCGCGTCGTCCCTCCCGGGAGCGCGCGCGCCAGGCCAAAATCAGTCAACTTTGCCGTTTTATAATCCTGTGTTCACGCGTGATCACGCATACGCGCGCATGCAGTCGAGTCGTCAGTCTCACAAAGGCGCGGAAAAAGCGTCCCAACCGTCTTCGCGCCGTCCCGAGCGCGACGCGTCGCGAGTCAATACGCATCATCAATCACGCACCTCAGTCACCAATACATTCCTCGCCTTGACATCCCGATGCACGTGTCCCATCGCGTGCACGCGAACCAACGCCCTGGCCACGTCCGCCAATACTTTCACCCTATTCGTCTCGTTCACCACGCGCTTGCTTCGCAGCGAGTGCGGAATGAATTCCATCACCATGTGCGCGTCTCCATCCTCAATAAACCCCCCGTACACGCGCGTAATGTTGGGATGCGAAAACGATGACAAATACCATAAATCCCGTTTCAACCCGGCGATGCGATCGGGCCGGGCGTTGGCGGTGACTTTAATCGCCACTGGTTCACCGAGTAATTCCCCGCGAAAAACCTTTCCAAATGAGCCGTCGCCGACTTGCGTCCAGGTTCCGCGCGCGCTCAGTTCGTCGGGATCGAACCCGGGCGGGCCGTCGCATGGGATGAGCGTGGTGTTCGGTCCGCGCGCGGCGTCTGCGGGCGCTGGGGGCGACATGCGGCGCCGAGGACTGGCGGCGAAAGTGCCTTGATGGCGTGCACTTTTTCCTCAACTTTTTTCATTGGTGAGGGACACAACGACCAATCATGACCCCAAGAGGTAGTGTCGGAACACAGGAGATATTTTTGCGCGCGCGGATGGTTCGTCGACGACGCCGACGAAGGTCGAATTACGTATATATATATATATGCGCTTGTTGTTGTGTTACACTTGTGGACGCGTTTGGACGATGTAGATTTTACCGTTTCGAATGACGCCTTCGACGTCCTGGGCGGCGCCGAGGGCGCGTTCGATGGCGACGCCGGCGCGCGCGACGTCGGAGAGAAGCTTTTCTTGCGTGACGGGGTCCCAGATTAAGGCGTCGCCGCCGTAATCGGCGTGGAGTTCAATCGTGTGATGCATGGGTACGGATTCATAGAGACCTGCGCCGGCGTAGCCTTCGAGATCTTCGCCGTTGGAGTCGGAGCGGAAGATGAGCGTCTCGCACGGGACGCGCAATACCGAGTTTTTCGATGGGAAACCGCCGATTTCGGGCTTGGACACCTCGCCGTTGGGTCCTTTCTTCACCGTGAAACTTAACGCGCGCCCGGGGTAATTCCCAACGAGGGTTTCTCCCAACCCTTGAACAACTTCGGCGTACAACTCGGTGGCGTCGTTGTTGCTCGGGTTGGTGGTGTGAATGACAAACGCGTAGTCGGCGTCAATCACTGGCTGCACGAGCACAGACATGCGCAGTTTGCCGTGATCGAGCCTACGATTGCGCATACTGATGAACGCGCGCTCGTTCCATTTAGACGCCCACACGTCGCACAACGCTTTCCACGCCAGATTCCAGCCATCTTCGTCGCTCGGCGGCGTTAATCCGCCGGCACGCATGACGTCGCCGACGGCGTCCAACATCCCGGGCGGCGGCGTCACCGAGCGCGCGCACGTACGACAGAGCTTCAACGACGTCTTTAATGACTCGCCGCTCGAATCATCAATCTCTCGAAGAAGCTTATCCATCGTCTTCGCTTGTGACGCGTTGACGTCGTTCGCGAGCACGTCTTCAAACGTGCCGAAGGGAATCGCCACCGACACTGGTAGTTGAATCCAGTCGGGTATACCGCCGCTCACGAGCGCGTCTCGTAAAGATTTCGTGTTTCGTGCCTTGGCCCCGACGACTCCATCTTTAAATGCATCCATACCGATCGCGTACTTGCCACCAAACTTGATATCTTTGATGTGTATGGGCGACGTCGCGTTCGACGACCCGGCGGCGTGACTCTGACTCGAACGCTCTTGCCCGATGGATGAAAACTCAATCTCTTCCCATTTGACGATTTCATCCGCGCCGACGCTCATTTTTAACGACTTCCCATTCATCTTTGTAAATGATAATAAAATACTGGGGTCATAACACGTGGCGAATAACACGTCGCTGTTTCTCGCCCGCACCGCGCTGTGCGACAGCACGTCCACCGAAGACCCGGTGACGACGGCGACCGCGCCCGATGGAATCTCTTCATCTCCGCCGACGTAGTCGCAAATCAGAATCGTCGGAACTTGAAAGGTATCGTTCATGACGTCTTCGAGCTGCACGACGCGCTTGACTTGACCTGAGCACGTCGCCGGGGAAATGACTTGCCAGTCGCCCATCTTGGCTTGCTCGCGCAAGTACGGGTCGAGCCGCGTGAGCACAAGCGATAGCGCAAACGCTGGCCCCCCGCGAATGACTTCCTCGGAGAACAATTCGACGGTCCACGACTCACAGTTACATCGACGACCGATGACATCTGCCGTGGGTTGCATCAAGTCGAATGTTTTGGACGCGTGTTCGGTGACGGCGAGTCGAATGCGGTCGACGGTGGCTTTGGCGCGCAAGGCCCAATCGGCGTCGCCGTTATTCTTCGCTTCGCGAATGCGACGCCAGTTGAGCAAACTGAACAACAAGTCATCATTCGTGGACGGTAATGATAAGCACAAATCCTCGAGTACCATATCTGTGAGCTCCATTTGGCCTTCGATGCCGCTCACGGCTTCGGCGCCGCGTTGAATCGCGCGATTACTCACGTCGGCGATGGAAATATCCAAGTAGAGCAATTCGCGAACCCACGCCGGATCTTTTGCGTCGGCCAAACCAGAGTCACGCAACCCATGTCTCGCTTCCAAACACGCGCCGATGACATGGAAAATATCCCCGCTCGATTGATTCTGCATGATAAACTGAATCGATTGCACGACGTCGTTTGACAGTCGACCGCGACAGGCGTTGAAACTCTCCTCCAAATCCGCGCCGCTGTGTACGGATTTCAAAATTTTCCTGTAATTTTCAAAGTCCCGAATGAGCTCGTTTTTTATCTGCGGTCGCCAAATTGGTTCACTCTTCACCGGCCGCTCGAAAGACTCGAGACGTTCGCGAGTGACGCCACCTTCGGTGAGCGTGCTCCAGTAAGCGTTCAAGTCGCCTTCGGCGCGTAAAAAGTTCAAGTAGGCGTCGCAGATGACGATATCATCCGGCGTCGTGTTATTGTGCAGCTTTTGATGCCACTCCTCCATCCAGATGCCTTTGACTTCTTTAATGTTGTTGCGATGCATGATGTTTAAGATTTCATCGCGGATTTGTTGGCCTTGTCCGCCTTCGCCACCCTTGCCGAGCGTGCCGAGCATGAGACGGGCGACGTCGCGAAGGTGCGGCTTGAAGCAGTATATTTCAGCCACACTGTGCGTGAGTTTAGATTGCGCGCTGGATAATTCGCGCGGCTTGACGTTGTAATTGCGTTGCCATGTGCGCTGGCGAATGGAGCTGAACCGAAGCCAAACGAAAATCTTCGCCGCCGCTTCAATCGCGTTGGACGCGCTCTCAGCGTCACCGCAATGCTTTTTCAAAAGCGAATGCGCCAAGTTGAACCGGTGCATGAGCGACCACCACGAATTGCCAGCTTCAGCGCGCGTAATGGCATCCACGAGGTCATCCACCGTTCGCTCTTTTGGGTTCACGCGCATGCATGACGCTTGGAAATTCGCGTTCCCGTTGGACGCGTCCTTGTACCAATGCGTGCCCGCGGCGTCGCGAAAGACAAAATGTAAACCCATGAGCTCGTTCGGACCAGCGCCTGGCAAGTCAAATGTCAAACTCTGCATGAAATAACACGCGTCGAGTTTTTGTTCATCCATAGTCGCCGTCGAGGACACGCGGTCGCCGGGAAAACATCCTTCAAACGGTACGAGGGGCGTTTCGCACGACATGTGCGACACAACCTTTGTGCCCTCGGGATGCACATCCTTCTTGGGTAAAATCCACTGCCCGGGCTCGTCCTTGGCTACACCCCAGTGCACGATGAGCGGCTCGAGCGCATTCGTCGTCATCACCACCTGCCGGGACGTGACCATGTTCCTCGGCGCCGACTCTGCTTCTTCGTCTCGTTCAGAAAACTCAAACACTTGCACGATGAGCTCGCCGTCGGCGAGCGGGTAAATGCGTTCGCCGATGAGCATGCGGCCGTCATCGTCGGCTGACATCGCGCGCCATCGCTCAACGATTGACGGTTCAGTGCTCTTCTTGGTTTCTTGCGTGTCAATCAATGCGGACGGCGCGAGAAGCTCTCGTAAATTCCGTCCTCGCCGGCGCTCCGACGCGTCATAGGCGACAACCTCAGGCGTGACGACGACGGCGGGCGGTTCTTTCTCCACCGTCGGTGCTTTCGACGGCGCCTTCGTCACAGGTCCATCGACGACTATCGCCGCCGCCTTCATCTGCGCCTCCGCCACGCGCCGCGCCTCCTCCTTCTCCGCCTCGCGCCGCGCCTCGTCCCGTCCCGCGTCAACCGTCTTCGCCTCCAGCGCGCGACTTTCATCATCTCCATCCACCGGCGCTTGCCCATACCGCTTACGAATCGCATTCAAACTCAAACCATTCGCAACTTCGCGTTTTAAATCCAACGCCGCGGCTTTAAACTCGCTCGCTTGCCACTCAGGCGTCGTGTTCTCTGGCTTTCCCGCCTCTTCCCAGCGCACGTACGCGCGAATCTGAATCAAATCCCTCGGCACCTCCACCCTATCCAGCTCCTCCGCCGTAAACTCGATCGCCACCGACGACGACGATGACGATGCGTTCCTCCGACGCGCGTCGCACCGCGTCCGCCGCGCCACACGCGGTGCGCCGCGCGCGATCGGCGATCGCCCGCGCGCCGCCGGATGCGCTTTAATCAACCCTTTGACCCCGGTCGGCGCCGCGAGCGACGCAGACATGGCGCGTACGATGCCCGGAACGATGTACACAATATGTGACACGCGATGTGCCGCGATTTCTTCGCGCGCGCGATCGCGATCGCGTCGAAAAGTGGCGTTGTGAGTGAATTGTGCGA
>Ga0222715_10001463_pt1 | contig 22475 bp, 21 predicted proteins | sample C33_9DmetaG_FD_165056 | JGI IMG/M metagenome (GOLD analysis project Ga0222715, IMG submission 165056) | Estuarine water microbial communities from San Francisco Bay, California, United States - C33_9D | ecosystem: Environmental > Aquatic > Marine > Unclassified | place: USA: California...
CTTACGACATGAATGCAATAGCGGTTTTCATCAATCATCTTAGCAACACCTTTAACTTGGCCCTCAATACGGGCTAGTCGTTTGCGTGATGCTATATTTGTTTCTTGTCTCATATATTATACCCCCTAGGGGTATATGCCTTAAGTTATTCTATATGTAAATATTTATTTGCACGCAGCTATTTAGAGAATTTAGGTCCCGCGATTCTTACAAAAGAACTGGAGAAAAGAATAAGGGCTAAGTTATGGATATTTAGATGTGATTAAGGGTAGACAAATCTAAATGGGTAATCAAAAAAAAGCACCACTTAATAATGCCTTTTCCTTCCACCTTCTGCACCAAGTTTTCAAATTGCAGTTGGTCTTTCTTTTCCAGAGTGCTAGACCAATCTATTCTTAGGTAAGTCAACAGCAACAATTGCAGTTGGTCTTTCTTTTCCAGAGTGCTAGACCGAATAGAGCCTATAGCTTTCACAAGCGCAGATTGCAGTTGGTCTTTCTTTTCCAGAGTGCTAGACCAGCCAGACGAACTTGAAGAAGGTCAGCTAATTGCAGTTGGTCTTTCTTTTCCAGAGTGCTAGACCTCGAACAATTGCGAGGAAAGTATATCCGTTATTGCAGTTGGTCTTTCTTTTCCAGAGTGCTAGACCGGACACAAAGATACGTGCATCGTCGATGTAATTGCAGTTGGTCTTTCTTTTCCAGAGTGCTAGACCCGTTCAGTTACAAATGCAGCTGTTAGTTACATTGCAGTTGGTCTTTCTTTTCCAGAGTGCTAGACCAATGTTATAATGAAATGATAAGAGGGGTTGATTGCAGTTGGTCTTTCTTTTCCAGAGTGCTAGACCAAAAAATAGTGTTTCATGTTCATTCGGTCGATTGCAGTTGGTCTTTCTTTTCCAGAGTGCTAGACCAAAATAAGTGCTGATAAAGTTTGGTGCTTGATTGCAGTTGGTCTTTCTTTTCCAGAGTGCTAGACCAGATGAGGAGTATGTAGTAAGCGAAGCAACATTGCAGTTGGTCTTTCTTTTCCAGAGTGCTAGACCTCCTGTAAAAATTACATAGCATAAAAATAATTGCAGTTGGTCTTTCTTTTCCAGAGTGCTAGACCTTCTTTCTCTTTCTTTTTTGAGCAGTTAAGATTGCAGTTGGTCTTTCTTTTCCAGAGTGCTAGACCCTCTTCGGAGTCGATGTCGTTTGGATTTTAATTGCAGTTGGTCTTTCTTTTCCAGAGTGCTAGACCGGGCGTGCCGAGTGGTTGGACTGCTTTAGAATTGCAGTTGGTCTTTCTTTTCCAGAGTGCTAGACCTGATGTGATATTAAAACATTGAAATAAATCAATTTTTTCTTATTTTCTTTATAAAAAATCACTACTAATACTCTAGAACATTAAAAATTGGTCTGGATTTTCGCGCGAATCACGTCGATTTTTCCCTCTGAAGCTCAATATATCTCCATATTGACGATCGGTAAACTGTAGAATATCGACTCTTCCTTCGGGCGGAACGGAACTTTCGATTCTTTTGATTATCGGCTTTGACTGTATTCGGCTTGTGGTGTGCCGCATATATACTGAATATTGCGACATAATAAAACTTTGGTTTAGTAGTAAGTCCCGAAACTGCACATAAGAACGCCGTTCTTCGCGCGTTGTTGTAGGTAAATCGAATAAAACCATAATCCACATATGCTGGTAAGCTGAAAGATATGAGTATGCCTTCATACTTTTGTGCTATCCTTGTTAATAAATAATCCTTTTGGTAGCTCTAATTTTCGCCCTTCATTTATACATATCGATGCAAGGCTTTTGCACAGGCGATCAATACATGTTTGTAATGGACTTGCTCCGTAAGGCCCTTTGAGGTCAAGAGAAAGTGTTTTAACAATAGTAGATTTTTGTGATGGATTAAGTTCTGGAAAAAGGATATCCCCATCCAAACTTTCTTGAATTATAAGACGCCTAACGCTAAGGTCTATCCAGGGACGAAAGGGCTCCATTAAATCTGAGGTTAACCTAAGAGCTTCTCCTCTGCTTTTATGGTAGATTGATAGACTAGGGTGTAGACCTGCAGAAAGGATGCTTTGCGCTGTACTTGCACGTAAAACTGCATAACCGTAATTAAGCCAGTTATTAATTCCATTGTCACTTTGGTCGCGTTTAAAGTCAGGTGAAATTGATCGTATCATTCTGGGCCAATATTTGCGCGCAGCAGTTGCCTCTAGATTATCTGGGTCTCCTGATAATACACGTTTAGCCATTTCATATAAATCTGAACATTCTAAACCCTCGGCATCTAAAGCTTGAGCTTGAGCTGTGATCTTAGCGTTAATGAGGGTTTGCCAAATACGTTTTTTTTGTGGCTTTGATAGTTTTGATTGGCATTCGATTATATGACCTTGGTTATGGTGACCTTTCAATGGCCAAACAATTGAGGCGGGGGACTGATCTGGCCCACATAATACTAACGGAATATTACTATCAGCCAGTCTTGCGACAAGATTTAATGAGATTGTAGCTCCGTGACCGCGCACAATTAATGCACCGATATCAGGTAGTCCAACGCGGCCAAGTTCTTTTCCACCTTTCGTGATTATTAAGAAACCTTTTAATACTGATAAGTATATACCGTCAGATGTGATTTCAATAATTCTATTGTCCATAGACTCTCACTTTCATGATTGAGTTTGAGCAATTCTATTTAATATTTGAAACGTTTTATTTTCCCTGAAGGTGAAACTGTAATTTTTATTGCATTACATTTTTGAAGTGCTAAGGGGCTTTTTACCAGACCTAGTAAATCCTTACTTCTAATTCGAGATGATGCATTGGCTTCAAAATGGTCAGACATGCATATAGCACCTTTTGAGAATTTGTATACAATAACGACTCGTTGCATACCATCTCCAGAATTAATTTCTAACATGTCACCTTTACGAATTCTCATAACAAGAGGACTACCATCAGGTCTTTTATTTGTTTTCCACCATTCTGATTTAGTAGTACCTTTCGCTCGACTTCGTGAATATTGGTAGGCTTGAAATGTTGTTACAATTTCTCCATCCCATTTTCCATTTTGACCTATAAAAATATCATAACAATAATTACTGTCTCCTTTATATGCCTTTTTGAACTCATTTTTTTTACCATGTTCAATAGTAACAAAGCTCGAAGGTTTTGCATATTCCTTTATACGAACTTTATATACTGGCGGCGTCATAGCCATTCCTGCATTTACAAGTGCTTGAGGAATATCTTTTTGAGGCAAACCTTTTATATTGGACTCGAACTTAGTTCGTAGTTTTTCGTCCAATATTTTATTGATATCTGTTAAATCAGAAAGCGATTTACGCGTTACTAGCATATTCATTCCATTTGAATTGACTTCAGATGTTATTCCTAGGGCTGTATCATTATGCATGCCGCCATAAATGCCATGATCAGGTTTATGGGATACTATTAATTTAGATAATCTATCTTCAGCTGAAAGACGATAACGCTTTAATGGCTCTGCCATGGTTTTCATAATTTCTGAATATTTTAACTGGTCTTCATTTTTTGCTAAATTTGCAGCGCGGTGTACCATAGATTGATCTGTTAGCGCTATCACCAATGCATCCACTGCATGATGACGGTGATCAGTTCTGTCTTTTCTGTTTCCGCCAGTTAGGCCCACCAAAGAGTTGAAACCCGCATATTGCCTTAAATTAGAAGTTAAACGTCCAGGGACGACCCAAACTTGCCGTGACTGCCCTTTGCTACCTTGTCCCCCGAATAGTGACTCAATAAAAGTTTTACCAAGTCTTGAAATATATCGTGTATCATTTAATTGACGATCGAGAAAATCTCCTCCGCGTTCTTCCCATTGTTTCATAGCATTAGGTGTAAAACGCCAAGCCTTATTACTCTTTAATTGACTTGCACGTTGAGATATAGACTCCCAATCGTATCCAGACGGACTATTACCAAATGCTTCATGAGGTGATTTGTTGCCTTTTAAACGGTTTGCTTCTCTGTAGCATAAAACCTTATTTGCGAGGCTATCATCTAATGTTTTTGATAAGGGTAGAAGGTGCTCTATTTCTATTTCGGAACTAAAACAGTCAGTTTTTGATATAGTTTTTCCGCTAAATACGCACACAGCAATGCCACCATTACTTTCTAAATTCTCTTCAAAAAGCCTAAGTTTAAAACGGTTATCATAATTAGGCTTTAAACCATTTTTTTCTAGCCACGCATTTCGTTCTTCATTAGCATTCTGACTTTTCGTTTGTTGCCTATCAAGTTCCTTTAATCCTCGACCCGAGAGCGGTAGGTCACGAGCTAGCTCTAATACGACTTGTTCTGGGCTCCCCCATCGTTTGATTAAATCATTAACCACTTTTCGAAGTTCATTCATAGCCACATGGACAGTTGGGTTCGCGACACGCCCAAAACGCTCCTCATCATTCCTGGGATTATCTTTAGCAAATGCGGTATGACGCGAAAGTACTTCTCCATAATACGGTAAGGCTTCGTCATAGATTACACCATCGCCTTTTCCAGCATTATCTCCAAACGCACACTGTACAGCTTCGTCGTAGCGCAACCCATTTTCCAGGTGCGGAAGAATTTTTTCTAGAGCTGCCTTTGATAGTTTTCCATGAGAGTCCACAAGAATAGTTTTTTCAATATTATTTGCACGTTCTTGGTCAATATCATGCCTTTTATTAAGCCAATTTATTAAATCATCAGATTGTTCAACTTCTAATAACTGTATTGTAATGATATCCTGTTCTTCGCGGGTCAGAGAAAGCCAAGACTTTCCCCAGCTGTCTTCTTGCATCAAACGCGCAGCGGTAGTGTCACCCATAAGATGATCTCGCTTGTTACTTTCATGGCTGAATTTTTGAGAATCAGGGAGGTTAAGAGCTTTTCGTATTGTTTTATAAGTTCTTTTACTCGTCTTTGATGTCGGGGTTATTAATAATTCAATGAGGGAGGTTCTTTCATTTTCATTTAGTGGCCGAGGTACTTCACCAGTAGCGCCTACTTTAAGGGCATTAACTTCCTGCAGTATGCGAGCATATTGTGCCGTAGGCAGTGCTTTTGGAGCTCTAGGTTCTTCCTCTAAAAAGGTACACCTCCCAACCTTTTGTGGTTTTAAAGGTCTTTGATATTCAATGATTTTACGAATAGATTTTTTAAATTTATTATTTAATTCATTTGGGTGATATATTGTCTGCGCGTCCCATATTTTTTCAAATTCATCTAGGATTAAGTCTCGACTTGGATAGTAATCATAGGCCATTTTGGACCCATTCATTTGCGCTTTTACCCTTGCTTGCGGTAACGGTTTTCTTTTTCCATAAGTACTGGTTTCATTTTTTTTAATCTGCTCTAATCGTGGCTTACCAAATAATTCACCTAATGTTTTTACTCCATGTTGTGACATTAAAGTTTTCGACTTTTTGATTGCATCTAACATTGCGCCACCACCAACCCCATCTGTTTTACGGTTGGATTTAAACCCGCGCCTTTGTTGAAGGTGAAAAAGTGCCCGGCCTAATTCGTGTGGAGTTAACTTTTCATGTAGGCCACGTGCTCTTAGAACCCAAGGATCATGCGCTTCTAAAATTTTACGATCTGACTCTTTTTTTGGCATTAGGCCTGCTTCAATAAGGACATGCATCATAGCTCTGCCACGGGCTAATTTACGATCGCGATTTCGTCTAGAACTTCTTGGTTCACGTCGTTTGGAAGCATTTGAAGATTTATCCTTTGGATGTCGTGAGTCTGAAAATATTCTACTTCCCATATCCATAAGTTGTCGTGGTTTAAGGTCTTCGGATAACTGCACTGCAGCCCACCCTAATGAGTTAGTGCCTAAGTCAATTCCAATACGATATTTCATAATGCCTCTTAGCTCTTTAGCTTGGTTATAAATAAAGATTTATAAACGATATGGTACATACTTATAGATAATTTGTATAGAGTAGTTAAAAAGCTGGACAATCTGGAAGGTTACTGTTAATTATAAATAAGAAAATCTAGCACTCTGGAAAAGATAGACTTTCTGTTAATAAGAGCTGAAAAGCTCACAAAATGCGAAGGTGAGCTACGGCTTGCCTTCTTTTTTTGACTTTTTTATTGTAATCAAAACAATTTGTCTTCGTGACTTGTTCTGGAGGTGAGGATGGGATTCGAACCCACGTTAGGCTATTAACCTAAACACGCTTTCCAAGCGTGCGCCTTAAACCACTCGGCCACCTCACCACAAGAACGGTTTCGAGATAGTGCGATATAAAGAGTTTTTATGACTTCTCAAGCTGTTTTATCATAGTTTAAATGAACGGTTACTAATCACGCATTACTTGATATATATGTCTCTATGAAACAGAATTTTCAGGTTATTAAGGCACTACGAAATACGCCACTTTTTATTTTTGGGGATCACGCCTCAAGATATATTCCAGAGAAATATAATAACCTAGGACTTCAGGTTGAAGATTTAGATCGACATATAGCATGGGATATAGGAACTGAAACTGTTGTAAGAGAATTATGTGAAGCATTCGGATGTTCAGGGCAAATAGCAGGAGTATCGCGCCTAGTAATAGACTTAAATCGTCATTTGACTTCTCCAAGTTTAATTCCAATTAAAAGTGATGGAACCACTATAAAAAGAAATATGTATTTATCAGAGTTAGAACGAAAAGAACGGATTGATAACTTTTATAGGCCGTATCATGAAGGAATTAATGGTTCTTTAGATAAGCTTGAAAAGCCTCTTGTAATATCAATTCATAGTTTCACAAAAAAGCCAAAATTAGGGCACCTAAGAACTGTTGATATCGGACTGCTTGTTAAACATGATGAGCAAACAGCCAAAAGATTTCAAACTCAGTTGAATTTACATGGAGCTCATTTAAGTCTTGGTATTAATGAGCCTTATTCCGCTTATGATTTAAATCATACAATAGACGTGAATGTTGCGCCTCGTTCATTGCGACACCTTGCAATCGAGATACGTCAAGACCACGTAGATACTGATGACAAAGCAATTTTAATGGCAAATATTCTGGCTAATTGTATTAAGCCAATAATGAGTTAATAAAATTCAGGTATAAAGACTTTAGGAGACATTGTGATTATTAATAACCAACTTTGTGCAAACCCTACACATTTCTTAAATAATAGAAATATGTTTGAAACCATCCCAGATGATATGCAGCAAGTTCAGCTTGGTATGGGTTGTTTCTGGGGAGCTGAAAGAATATTTTGGAAGCTTAACGGAGTTTTTGTAACTTCAGTTGGCTACTCTGGAGGGCATACTAAAGACCCAGATTATCCTAAAACTTGCACAGGAACAACAGGTCACGCAGAGGTTGTTCATGTAGTTTTTGACCCGGAGGTTATTAGTTTTGATAAAATATTAAAAGTTTTCTTTGAAAATCATGACCCAACTCAAGGTAACAGACAGGGTAATGATCGTGGTCCACAATATAGGAGCACCATTTACACTTATACAGAAACTCAAAAGATTAAAGCGCAAGAGGCAATTTCTAGATATGAAATTGCTTATGGGAAGACAATTACAACTGAACTAAATGCTGCTCCGACCTATTACCCAGCAGAAGATTATCATCAGCAATATCTAGCCAAAAACCCAAATGGATATTGCATGCATGGTCCTACAGGTATCGTTTGCGAAATACCAGAGAGATAAAATACTTGCATGTATTATTCATCAAGGCTTAGTTAAAATAATGAATATGAAAAATGCAATAGACCCAGTAAAATTCGCAGCGGATTTGATTTCGTACCCTTCCATTACACCAAAGGATGAAGGGGCTCTTGATAGGTTGGAAAAACAGCTATCTGAGCTTGGGTTTAGATGCCGCCGTTATCCATTTGGCTCAGGAGAGGACAGAGTAGATAATTTGTACGCACGCCTAGGTGATAGGGCTCCAAACTTTTGTTTTGCGGGTCACACGGACGTTGTGCCGCCTGGTGACAAAAAAGGATGGGAGCTTGATCCGTTCGCAGGCGAAATTAAAAACGGTAAACTTATAGGGCGCGGCGCTGCAGATATGAAAGGTGCTATAGCTGCTTTTGTAGGAGGACTTTCAGAGCTTCTTGCTACTGGTTGGCTGCCAGAAGGTTCAGTAAGTTTTTTGATAACGGGTGATGAAGAAGGACCCGCAATTAATGGTACAAAAAAATTACTTTCTGCAATAACAGAAGAGGGCGAAAAAATAGATCATTGCCTTGTGGGCGAACCAACAAATCCATTGCGAATGGGTGAAATGATTAAAAATGGCAGACGTGGTTCATTAAATGCCGAGATAACAGTCATAGGCAAGCAAGGGCATGTCGCCTATCCACACCTCACAACAAATCCAATTCCTATTTTAGTGGGTATAATTAGCGAACTTCAGTCACGTTTTTTAGATAATGGTTCAGAGTTTTTTCAACCCTCTAATCTAGAGATTACAACTATCGATGTGGGCAATCCTACTGAAAACATGATACCGGAGAGAGCTTGTGCTCGCTTTAATATTAGATTTAATATTGAACATAATAGTGCTGAACTCATACAATGGATTGAAGGAGTTATTGATAATGCGCGTACAAAATTTGATGCACTAATTGAATTAAATGTTAGAGTTTCAGGTGAAAGTTTTTTAACTCCGCCATGCAAACTTACAGATATCATACAAAACTCAGCTGAAAAAATTTTAGGAATAAAACCGGCCCTGTCTACGTCAGGCGGAACTTCGGATGCTCGCTTTATAACTCATTATGCACCAGTTGCCGAGTTTGGTCTTGTTGGCGCAACAATGCACCAAGTTAATGAGCAAGTAGATGTTGAAGATATATTATCCCTAACTAAAATTTATAAAGAAGTTTTATTGAGCTACTTCCGTTGAATATTTATCGTAATTTAAAGGGATGTTTCGAAGTGCTTATGGGCCATGAGGGCTGGGAGAGTTATTTTGAATTAAGTCGTGATGGGGTATTAAGAAGTTTTTATGGTTTATTATTAATTCTGCCAAACTTTTATTTAATTGCTTATGTTGTACAACGTCAGAAGTATGACCAAGTATATAATAATCTATCCGAAATATTACCCCTATCTGCTATTACAATAACCTTAACAATATATTTGCTTAGTTTTTCAGCTCTGGCACTAATTGTTGCTATGGTTTTTGATTTTCAAGATCGATTAAGACCTTGGTTAATAACCCGTCATTGGTGTGTAATATGGTTATCAATTATTATTGGTTTAGTCTTTAGCATTCATAGTCTTGGATTTATTTCTTTTTATTTTGCTAATTTTATCGCATTGCTTGGGTTTTTAAATATTCTGTTTATAGATATCTGCTTAGCAAAAAGTATTCTTTGTTATAAGAATGGCCCTGCAATTTTAATTGGTTGTGGTATTAATATAATTGGTCTTTCAATAATATTAATTAGTATTAATTAACCTGCTTTAATTATTCGGAAGACATGCATTCTAAACCATCAACTAAATCAGTGCTACATTGATAAACTCTAACCCAATCTATCAAAAATTGATTTGGAATTGTATCATCAGAAATCCCTGTGTCATTTAATGGCTCAGGAAAGTTACCGCCAATAGCAAGATTTAATATAAGGTAGAAAGGTTGGTCATAGGGAGCATTGATATTGTCAGGTGCTCCATCTGTATACCACTGGTTATTTCTAACAGTTCCATAAAGCTCGCCATTAAGAAACCATTTAATTACACCTTTACCCCATTCGATAGCCCAAACATGATAGTTGTCTGCTGGATTAGAATTATCGGCTAAATGTGTTCTACCATCTATCAAACTATTATTTGGCCACTGACTTCCAAAATGCAGAGCATATACTGTTCTATTTTCACCATCTGTGCCTGTGCATTCGTCACATCGTGCACCCAAGTTCACTGCTTCCATTATATCTATTTCACCTTTTAAAGGCCAGCTGTCGCCATATGTATTCGAGGCACCTAACATCCAAAATGCAGGCCAACTCCCTTGTCCTTCTGGAAGTTTAGCTCTAAATTCCATTCTACCATAGGTCCATGCTTGGAGTCCTTCAGTTGTTATCTTTCCTGAAGTATAAGGTTGTGTATTTTGTGTTGAATCCCAATCGTTATTAGGCCCTGTAAATGTTTCCTCTAATGCTACTAGTCGCATTAAGCCATTTACTATTTCTATATTGTCATCCCTATCCGTGTAGCATTGTTTTTCATTATTGCCTCCACCCCAACATTCATTTTTTAAGTTCCAGTTATTAGTATTGATTGAGGGTCCATCGAATTCATCGGACCAGATAAGTTCCCATCCTTTATTTAAGGGATGGTAACTTGGTCCATCGGGAGCTGCCTCTGGCATTGCAGGCCGATTAACCCCGGGGGGTGTAGTTACTACGGGTGGTGTAACAACAGTTATTGGAGGTGGAGCTATGTTTTCTGAATTCCCTCCGCAAGCGGATAGAGCCGCGATAATAGTAAGAGATAAAGTATATATTTTATTTAAACTCATCATTAAGTACTTTAAAAAATCAACCTCAATTAAATAACTTAGATCAAATCTAAAATATAAGTCAATGAATTTGTGACAACGCTGTCATTGTTTTAAACCTTAGTATTTGACTGACTTGAGGTATAATCCATCAGGCGGTGCTACAGGTCCGCATTTTGTTCTATCTCTGCTCTCAAGAATTTCCTTAATTGATTCAGGGTTTAATTTTTCAAGCCCAACTTCAACTAATGTACCAACCATTGATCGAACTTGTTTATGAAGAAAACTTCTGGCACGAAAATAAAAATGAATTTCTTTTTCTTCTCGCGCAACAGTTATTCTATCAATAGTTTTTGTAGGGCTTTTGGCTTGGCACTGCGTATCCCTAAATGTTGTGAAGTCATGTTGTCCAACAAGGTGCTGTGCAGCTTTATGCATTAATTCTACGTTTAATTTTACTGGAATTCTCCAAAGTCTACCCTTATCTAATGATAGCTTCATTCGTCGATCTATAACACGATATAAGTACTCTCTTTCTGTTGCATCAAACCTTGCGTGCCATTCATCTGGAACCATCTCTGCTTTCAAGATAGTTACAGGGTCATCAGCCATATGAAAGTTCATGGCATCTCTTATTTTATCTGTTCGGTATTCTTTTTTTAAATCCATATGAGCTATTTGGCCTAATGCATGAACTCCGCTATCTGTGCGTCCAGAACCATATACTTCAACCGGTTCATTACGATTTAATTTTTTTCCTGCGTTTTCAAGAACGCCCTGAACACTTGGCCCATGGTTTTGCCATTGCCAGCCCATGTAAGGAGCTCCGTCATATTCTATAGTTAGTTTATAACGCGGCATAAAAATAACTTTGTATTTGTTGGAATTTATTCATTTCAATTCAGTGTTTAATGGCACTTTTCTACCTTTTAAAAATTCTCTTACATTCATTTTTGACTTTCCTGCGGGCTGAACTTCAACTAAGCGCACCGCGTTTTCTTTGCATGCAATTAATAAACCCTCTTCAATAACGGTTCCGGGTTGAACATTTTCTAAGTTTTTGAAGTTTTCATATTTACTCATGTGAATTTTAACGCGCTCTCCATTAATTTTACACCATGCTCCTGGAAAAGGAGAGAGACCACGTATGTGCCGATCAATTATAACGGCAGGCAAATCCCAGTTTATTCTTGATTCAGTTTTTTTTATCTTATGGGCGTAAGTAGGTTTGCCTTCCTGTTTATGTAGGCTTAGCCCCTCTCGTTCAATTGCACCCAGTACCCTAGGCCACATGCTAGCGCCAATTCTAGAAACACTCTGAAACAAAGATCCAGTTGTATCCGTATCTTTAATTTTTATGAGTTCTGATAAAAGAATATCACCAGTGTCCAGGCTTTCTTTCATCTTTTGTATCTGAACCCCAGTTTGCTCATCACCAGCCATTATTGCGCGATGTATTGGAGCAGCACCCCGCCATCTAGGAAGAAGTGAGGCGTGAAGGTTTAAGCATCCATATTTAGTTGATTCTAATGCCCTTTTAGGTAAAATTTGTCCGTAAGCTACAACGCAGCATACATCTGCTTCTAATGCTTCAAGCTCATCAAGAACTTCGCATTCATTAAACTTTTCCGGGATTTCTACGGGGATTCCCATAATTTCTGCAAACTGATGAACAGGAGATTTTGTGATTTTTTTACCACGTCCTGAAGCGCGCGGTGGTTGAGTGTAAACTCTTACCACATCATAGCTGTTAGCAATAATTTCGGCTAATGAAGGAACCGCAAATTCAGGTGTTCCCATAAAAACTATTCTTAAACTCACTTTTATGATCCTATTTATTGCACTCTATAAATCATAAATATTAATTTTTATGTACTTAATTTTCAGATTTTAATTTATTGAATTTTTGAACTTTTTTTACCGCGCGATCTCTTTTGAGGCGAGATAGATAGTCTATGAAAACAACCCCTTTGAGATGATCCATTTCATGCTGTATGCATGTCGCGTAAAGACCTTCGCACCACTCTGTTACTCTTTTCCCATTGTAATCTAAGTATGTAAGCTTAACTTTTTCTGGTCTTTCAACTGTATCAAATACATCTGGTACCGAAAGACACCCTTCCTCATAAGTTGATAAATTTTCAACAACTTCGAGAATTTCTGGATTTACAAAATATTTTACTTTAGGTTTTTCCTCATCTCTCGCAAGATCCATAACTATAATGTTTGAAGGAACACCTATTTGTATTGCTGCAAGCCCTATGCCAGGCGCTGCATACATTGTTTCAAGCATATCATCCATAAGCCTACGAGTATCATCCGTCACCTTCTCTACAGGTTTAGAAATTTGCTTCAATATAGGGTTGGGCACTGTGAGTATAGGTCTGACTGTCATTACCCGTAACTAGTCATCTGGGCGTTAAAGGTCAAGCATTTGACTTTAGATAGCGTGGCATTCTGACCTAAAATACTACCTAATTCATCGTTGACTCATACTCATCTACAGCTAACTTGCTCGCCTGTTTAAAGGAAACATAGTATGTCAGCTCAATGGAATGATAAGCGCCCCATGGCGCCTCACTTGCAAATTTGGAAATGGCATCCTGCTATGTTAAGCTCAATTCTTCATCGTGCCAGTTCTATAGTTGCTTACATTGGGCTGATAATAGTTTCATTTGGAATTTTTTACTTATCATTAAAAGGAAGTTTGCCTTTAGAGTTTATTGTTTTTAGTCCGGTTGGTCTTGTTGGTTTTGGGATATTTATTTTTTCATTCATGTTTATGGCCTTAGCGCAAATACGACACGCCATCTGGGATAAGGGATTTATGATGGATCCAATTAAAAATAATATCCTATCTTATTTAATAATAATTATTTCCTTAATTTGGACTTTTTGCATATTATCAATGAGTGTTTAGGAGATAAAAAGTGTCGAAAAACTCTATACATAATAAATTACACAAGTATGTTGGTTATGGGGTTATTATAAGTTTACCTCTAGTTCTTCTCAGTGCAGTTGAAGCTATAAAAGAAGGTTCACAAGGTTTTACCACTTGGCTTTCTAACCCTGTTGGCGGCATTGGTTTTTTAGCCTTTTTTACTGCAGCAATATGGTACTGCAAGTTAGAGCTTGATGAGGTAGTACTTGACTATTTTGATGGAAAATTGCGCTCAACATCTTTAATCGTCAACCGATTAGTCGCCTTGATCGTATGGTTTACAGTAGCGAACACTATCACAAGACTAATTCTAGGATAAAGAACAATGACAAAATGGATAGATCATACATATGACGTTGTTGTTGTTGGAGCCGGTGGATCTGGCCTGAGAGCGACATTGGGTGCGGCTCAGGCGGGACTAAAAACAGCTTGTGTAACTAAAGTGTTTCCTACTCGCTCCCACACCGTTGCAGCTCAAGGTGGAATAGCTGCATCTTTGGGTAATATGGGACCGGATGATTGGCGATGGCACATGTATGATACCGTTAAGGGTTCTGACTGGCTTGGGGATCAGGACAGCATTGAATATCTTTGTCGAGAAGCTCCAAAAGCAGTTTATGAATTAGAGCATTGGGGAATGCCATTTTCCCGTAATGAAGATGGTAAGATTTATCAGCGACCTTTCGGTGGCCACACAACAGAATTTGGTGAAGGACCCCCAGTTCAAAGAACGTGTGCTGCTGCTGATCGTACAGGTCATGCAATGTTACATACTTTATATGGACAATCATTACGTAATGAAGCTGAGTTTTTCATCGAGTATTTTGCTTTGGACCTTATTATGGAAGATGGTGTCTGTAGAGGCATAACCGCTTGGAAGTTAGATGATGGAACATTACATAGATTCCGATCGCAAAAAGTTATTTTAGCAACGGGTGGTTACGGAAGAGTATTCTTTAGTGCTACATCTGCTCACACATGTACTGGTGATGGTAATGCTATGGTTCTCAGAGCAGGTTTGCCTTTGCAAGATATGGAGTTTATTCAGTTTCATCCCACTGGTATATATGGAGCAGGGTGTCTTATCACCGAAGGCGCAAGAGGAGAAGGCGGCTATTTAACAAATTCAGAAGGTGAGCGTTTTATGGAACGATACGCCCCTAGTGTCAAAGACCTTGCACCACGCGATATGGTTAGCCGTGCTATGGTTATGGAAATTCGAGAAGGTCGAGGTGTAGGTAAGGATAAAGACCATATTTATTTACACTTAGATCATTTAGACCCAAAAGTTTTAGCGGCTCGGCTACCAGGTATTTCAGAGACTGCTAAGATTTTCTCCGGAGTTGATGTAACTCGAGAGCCCATACCCGTTCTTCCTACATGTCATTATAATATGGGTGGTATACAGACTAATTACTATGGTGAGGTTTTAACAAAAAAAGGCAAAGATCCTGATGCTATAGTTCCAGGGTTAATGGCGGTTGGAGAAGCAGCATGCGTATCCGTTCATGGTGCAAATCGCCTGGGCTCAAACAGCTTAATTGATTTAGTAGTATTTGGCCGAGCAGCTGGTATGCGCTGTGGCGAAACAGTTAAAGCTAATGCTAAGCAAAAGCCGCTTGCTCAAGATGCTGGTGCAGCTTCAATGGAGAGACTTGATAGGTTTAAAGCTGCTAATGGTTCCAAGAAAACATCTGAAATTCGCTTGCGGCTTCAAAAAGCCATGCAAGAGCATTGCGCTGTTTTTCGTACCGAAGATAGTATGGAAGAGGGAGTAAAAAAAATTACAGATATTGCTCATTCTATTAAGGATATAGCAGTCTTTGATAAGACAATGGTTTGGAATACCGATCTTATGGAGGCTCTAGAGCTTGACAACTTAATTTGTCAGGCCATGGTGACCATGGCCTCAGCAAACAATAGAAAAGAATCACGTGGTGCACACGCTCACGAGGATTATACAGACCGTAATGATAAGAAATGGATGAAACATACTCTTGCTTGGTATGATTCTGAGAAGAACAAGGTTAAAATTAATTATCGTCCTGTTCATAAATATACTATGTCTGATGGAATAGATTATATTAAGCCAAAGAAAAGAGTATATTAAGTTTTCTGGCTAAAATAATATATATTTTACTTTGTTCAATTTTTATAAGGTTGGACACTAAAAAAAGGACTGTTTGATGACCCTTGTACTTTCTGTTAGAGATCAGAAGACACCTTCTGTTGTTGTTCTCACAATGAATAAACCTGAGACAATGAACTCCTACAATAAAGAACTTCACTCTGCGCTTCTGGAGGCGATTGTTTCGGCTGATAAAGACCCTTCTGTAAGAGTAATTATTGTAACAGGTGCAGGAAGAGCATTTTGTGCTGGCGCAGATATTAGTCAAGGTTTTGGCGGAGCAAACTTAGATAGCGGCATGGGTGCTGATGCAGTCAATGGTATAAACCGAGACGCTGGAGGCATTTTAAATTTAGCAATATTCGATTGTGATACACCAATTATTGCTGCCATAAATGGTGCAGCTGTAGGGATAGGCGCAACTATGACTTTAGCTATGGACATAAGAATTGCGTCTAAAAAGTCAAAATTTGCCTTTCCATTTGCACGTCGTGGAATTGTTTTTGATGGTGCAGCAAGTTTTTTCCTACCTAAACTTGTTGGTTATTCCAAAGCAAATGAATGGATTTTAAAGGGTAACATTATGATGGCCCAAGAATTACTAGAGGGTGGTTTAATTTCAGAAATTTGCGAGCCGGAAGACGTGCTCACAAGATCTCTTGAATTAGCCAGAGATATTGCAGTTAATTGTTCTCCGACTAGTGTATCTAACAATAAAAAGCTATTGAGGCAGTCTATGCTTGGTAAGGGACCTTTTGATTTGCATATGATAGAGAGTGAAATGCTAAGTGAAGCTTTTTCTAGTGCAGACTGTGCAGAAGGGGTGCAGTCTTTTTTAGAGAAAAGGCCTCCAAGATTTTCAGATAGGAAGTGCAACGAATAATTTTTGATTATTTGGACTTCTAGTTAATATATAGGTTTACTAGAGCCGCGACAAAAAAACAAAAAATAACCGTCGCATACTTTGTGTGTTCCTATTATACGTAACTTAAATAAGGAATATTTTTAATGGTACAGCTTACGCTTCCTAAAAACTCTAAGATAGCTCAGGGTAAAGACTGGCCATCTAATGCTACTGGGAAAAATATTAAAACCTTCAAAATTTATCGTTATGATCCTGAAGACGGAAGTAATCCTTATTGGGACACGTACCACATTGATTTAGATGCATGTGGACCAATGGTGCTTGATGCACTTTTTAAAATTAAAAATGAAATAGATCCAACCTTAGCCTTCCGTAGGTCTTGTAGGGAGGGCGTCTGTGGTTCCTGTGCAATGAATATTGGGGGTCGTAATACACTTGCCTGCACCAAAGCTATAGAAGATGTATCAGGTAAAAGTATATCTATCTCACCACTGCCTCATATGCCTGTTGTACGTGACTTAGTTCCTGATTTGTCAAATTTTTACAATCAATACGCTTCGATTGAACCATGGCTTCACACTTCTACTCCACTTCCAACTGAGGAATTGACTCAAACAATAGAAGATAGAGATAAATTAGATGGTTATTATGAATGTATTTTGTGTGCATCTTGTTCAACGTCTTGCCCATCTTATTGGTGGAACGGTGATAGATATTTAGGCCCTGCGGCTCTATTGCAGGCTCATCGCTGGTTAGTTGATAGTCGGGATGATGCTAAAAATGAACGCTTAGAAAAACTTGACGACCCTTTTAAGCTTTACCGTTGTCACACAATCATGAATTGCGCGAATGTATGTCCGAAAGGCCTAAACCCTGCAAAGGCTATTGCAGAAGTTAAAAAAATGATGGTTGCAAGAACTTAACTTAAAGGCAATTACAGACTTTCTACCATATCTCTGATATCTTGGGTTGCCTTAGCAGCATTTTTTGACAGACTGGACGCACTTATAGGCTCACCAAACGTTAACTTAAAAGTTTTCCCTTTTTTATTTAAAAGTTCCTGAAAGAGAGTAATATCTCTAAGTTCTCGGTTAGCCCAGGCAAATAAATAGTATAAGAAGCTATTGCGGGCTTTCATTCTTAGAGGAATTACTTGTGTTCCGTACTTTTTAGCTAGCATTGCTGCCGAGTTTTCCCATCTCCTATCTATAAGTCCTCTGCAAGTAATTTTTGCAAGCCTTCCGCTAGGAAAAATAACAATACATTTATCTTCTTTCAAAGCTTTTTTAAGCAGAATAAGGGTTTGTCGAGTTTTTTTAGTACTTCTTTTCTCTTTTTTCCACTCAACTGGAATAAATAAATCTGTTGCTAGAGGCATAACGCGTAAGGCATCTGAGTTTGCAAGAAAAATATGATCAGGCCTTCTTTCTTTAATCGCTTGATGAACTGCTATACCATCCGCTAGCCCAGTAGGATGATTGCTGATTAAGATACACTTTCCTTCTTTAGGTAAGCGGTCTAGGTTTTGTACAGATATTCTGGGGTTTATATGTTTGATCATTAATTTAAACGCATCATGCCCAGTTTTATTCTTGATCGCGTCTGTAAGAAATACAGCAGCGTCATAAGCTAGAAGCCTGTACAGAAACGGTTTAAAAAATTTAAACAAGACAGGATGGCTCATCATCTTAGGGGCACGTTCTGATATAAGTTCTTCTACAATATGCATCTAAGTTTCTATAATACTATTGCGCTAAAAAAGAAAATAAAATTGATGGCCGCTAGCTTGAAAATATTTATTGATTATGTTTATAGATCTGCAGGTAAGAAGTTCAATTAACTTAAGAAAGTTAAAAAATGTTAAGATTTAACCCAATTAATGTTTTGTTTCTCTGTACTGGAAATTCAGCTCGATCAATTATGTCTGAAGCAATATTAAACGATATTGGTAAAGACAATTTTATTGCTTGGTCAGCAGGTAGCAAACCCTCTAAAAAACCACACCCTGATGCTTTGAGAGAGTTATTTAATAGAGGTCACTCTATTGAGTCTTATCGTTCAAAATCTTGGAGTGAATTTACAGCCGGACCTGCAATGGATATTGTGATAACTGTTTGCGATAACGCAGCAAAAGAATCGTGTCCTATATTTCCTGGGAAAGGTATAAAAATTCATTGGCCTGCTTTTGATCCTGTAAGTATTGGCGATCCTGATGAGCGTGCTAAATCATTCTGTGATATTTATGATATATTCTATAGCCGTATAACTAAATTGGTTTCATTACCGTTAGAGTGCTTGAGTAATAAGTCACTTTTGCAAAGTATTAGTAATTAACAAGCAGTCACCTTTTTCTGGTATTCTTATTACTCGGCATCCATAACTCTAGTTTTTTTGCGGCCCATTCACGACCTCCAAGACCAAAGGCAATTGCACCTCCTGCTCCAGCTGCGACTGCCGCAGCCATGGCGGAATAACGAAATGCTGTATCAACTATGCCTTCACCTAGTTGCATGGTTTCCAAGCCCATAAATATAACTATTATCATAGTTGCATACTTTATTATTTTACCTGCGAGGTCTCCGGATGTCTGTGTAACGATCTTAGCTATAAAATTAGTTATAAACAGACCTGCACCTATGATTACTGCACCTAGGACAACTCTTCCTCCAATTTCAAGTAATGTATTAAATACGTTAGTTAGCTCATCAATGCCTAGAGCCTTCATAGCTGCTGTAAGCCCTGTAAGTGCTACTCCTATAAAGCCTATATTTCCAATTATAACAGAAGGTATAAAACTTGTTCCCTTACCATCCAAGCTTGCAAAAGATGATAATGAGTTATCGATACCTAAAGCGGGCAATGTGCTTTTAGCTAAATTAGAAACAAATTTTCCTATAAAAACAAATATACATAGAATAATTGCAGCTCCAATAATTCTTGGTATATATCCCAAAATTGCATTTAACAGATCTGCTACTGGAGCTGAAACCCCTGGTATATTCCAAATCCCAATTGCAGTCGCAGCAGCTGTTATGATCACGACAGCTGCTACTATTAATCCTGAACTTTTTGCTAGCGATGTTGATTTATCTTCATCACCAGTTAACCCAAAACGTGTTACTAGATTATCTATTTGAGCTGCTTCTAAGGTAGATGTCAGTGCCTCTTTTACTACTCGAGACAAGAAAATACCAACTGTGAGCACAAAAGCACCTACAGCAAGCTGCGGTAGATAGTTTAAAATATTATCCATCATACCATTTAGAAAACTGAGTTGACTGGAGAGTAATGGAAATTCGCCAAGGCCCATAAGAATAAATATTAACCAAAGAACCCAAAAAACTGCCTTTGACAGTGATTTTCCAATATTTCCCCCTGTAGTCTTTACCTTGCGTCCAATTCCAGTTCGATTTATTGCACTTGAAATTACAGCTTGTGCAATTTTTGATATGAAATATCCAATAATAATTACCCCCAAAGCTATCAAGGGCCCTGAAAGCCACTGTAGATTACTTGGTAAGATGTCTCCCACTGATTGACTAATTTTTTCCATTTTGGTCTCTCCGGTATATCCTAATGCAAAAGAATACAGCTGTAGTGATTTGTTTCTGTTGCCAACACTTTATAATCTGAAAATGAACGAAAGCTTAAGGAAATTACTTATTAACTACCTCTTGACCTTATTCAGAGCCACGTTAGGTAGATTTATGCGTGCTGCACCTATAAAAAATAAATTACTTTTGCTGTTTTTAATAATTATCAGCTTTGGATTACCTATTTTAGCTATTCTTCTTTTGCTTGACTTGTCATGAGCGTAGTTTCTGAACTTAAATCACGTGTTGTTACTGGTGAGCTAACCTCTGATCAATCTCAATTAGAAGCAGCCAAACATCTCGACGAATTATTGGAACGATTGTCTAATCGTTCAATTGAGTTCAGAAATTTTCGGTTGCGCCCTAAATTTATAAAAGGTTTATATCTTTGGGGCGGTGTTGGAAGAGGAAAATCAATGTTAATGGATTGGTTTTTTGATATGGCAGAGGTTAAAAATAAGAATAGAGTTCACTTTCATTCTTTTATGCTTAAAGTGCATTCACGAATGAACTATTGGCGTAAGTTTGGCGAAGGTGATCCCATTAAACCTGTAGCTAAAGAAATAGCTCAGGAATCTAAATTATTATGCTTCGATGAATTTCATGTTACTGATATTACTGATGCTATGATACTTTCGCGTCTTTTTGAAGCTTTATGGAAAAAGGATATTGTTGTTGTTGCTACATCAAATAGATCTCCTGAAGAACTTTATAAAAATGGATTAAACCGCTCTCTTTTTTTACCTTTTATTCATTTGATGCATTCCTATTTAAAAATTCATGAATTTGGGGGGGCTACAGATCACAGACTAAGACAATTACAAGCAGCTCCGGTATATTACACACCATTAGGTGAAAAAGCTGCTGCTGCTGTAGATAAAGCGTGGCACCGCTTAACAGGCGTAGCTAGGGAACGGGAAACAATTTTAAGGATACAGGGACGCAATTTAATAATTAGCCAAACTGCTGCAGGAACTGCTAGAACAACTTTTAACCATCTTTGTGCTAATGCATTAGGAGCCGCAGATTATCTTAAGCTTTCCCATGCTTTTCAAACATTAATCTTAGAAAACGTACCTAAGCTAGGAGCCCATAATCGTAATGAAGCTAAAAGGTTTGTTACATTAATAGACACTCTTTATGAAACAAAAACAAAATTAATAATAAGTGCAGAGGTGGAGCCGCACGAACTTTATAATAAAGGTGATGGGGCGTTTGAATTTGAAAGAACATCAAGCAGACTTATGGAGATGAGAAGTACTGAATATCTTAGTCAAAGACGAATACTTATTGAAGAGTAAGGCTAATATTAATATCAATAAAAAATAAACTTTATTTATGGGTTATACTTATTGCGACTCGCTTAGTTAGCCGTTAAAGATCCATCAAACATTATTGAGAGGAATATTCATGGCACGAGCTAAAATCGCCCTTATAGGAGCCGGCATGATCGGTGGTACACTTGCCCATATTGCCGCACGTGAAGAGCTAGGTGATGTAGTTCTCTTTGATATATTCGAAGGAACAGCCAAGGGTAAAGCATTAGACTTATCTGAAGCTTCCCCAGTATTCGGAAAAGATTCTCGACTCAAAGGCACTAATAATTATGCAGATATAGCAGGCGCTGATGTATGTATAATAACTGCTGGCTTTCCTCGCAAGCCAGGAATGGATCGAAAAGATTTAGTTGGTAAAAATCTAGGAGTTATAAAACAGGTTGCTGAAGGAATAAAACAGTTCGCTCCGAAAGCTTTTGTTATTTGCATAACTAACCCTCTAGATGCTATGGTATGGGCATTACAAAAGTTTTCAGGTCTTCCTCCACGAAAAGTTGTTGGGATGGCCGGAGTTTTAGACTCAGCTCGTTTTCGTTATTTTTTAGCAGCGGAATTTAAGTGCTCAGTCGAAGATGTGCATGCTTCTGTACTCGGCGGACATGGAGATACCATGGTGCCTCTCACCCGCTATTCGACTGTTAATGGTATCCCTTTACCGGATCTTGTTAAAATGAAATGGACAACCCAAGACCGTATTGACTCGATTGTGGAGAGAACACGCAAAGGTGGCGGTGAAATTGTAGCCTTGTTAGGTAATGGCTCTGCATTTTATGCTCCAGCAGAATCTGCCATCGAAATGGCCACTAGTTATTTACGAGATAAAAAACGTATTTTACCATGTGCTGTGCGACTCTCAGGACAAATTGCTGGGGTTAGGGGTCTCTACGTAGGGGCTCCAGCTATGATTGGATCAAGAGGCGTTGAAAAAGTCATGAATATACGACTAAAGAGTAACGAGCGCGAAATGTTTATGAATTCTGTTGCAGCTGTTGAGAATATAATCTCTGAGTGTCAAGAAATGGAGCCTGAGTTAAGAGATTAGTTTGGTTTTTTACAACAATCAAAACATTTCCATTTATTAATTAATTTGCCTCAACTGA
>Ga0222715_10001464_pt1 | contig 22475 bp, 18 predicted proteins | sample C33_9DmetaG_FD_165056 | JGI IMG/M metagenome (GOLD analysis project Ga0222715, IMG submission 165056) | Estuarine water microbial communities from San Francisco Bay, California, United States - C33_9D | ecosystem: Environmental > Aquatic > Marine > Unclassified | place: USA: California...
TCTACACGAGTATCCTTCTGTTCACATTTTAGTCGCGCACACGAACGCACACGTCATCGTCAGTACGTAACGCTCTCTCGCGCGCCTACGCGTTCCAAACTCGCAACACCAAATCATCGCAAAACAATCGTTTCAAGTCGCCGCACGACGCACGATCACGCACCTCTTCCGCGCGCTGTCGACGCAATAAAGCATCAAGCGCCTCACTCGTCACCCCACTGCGCTCAGCGAACGCACTCGCGCGCGCCGTGATCCCGCGCGCAGCTTCCAAGCCAGTCTCTAATCCTCCTCGAACATCCTGCGCAAACGACGACAGCGTTTCCTGCGACACCATGGACGTCGCGGTGTCGTACACATCGGCAAAGAACGACCCCGCGGCGGTGCTCGCCGCGTGCGCGCCCGCGTGCGACGACGTCGGTGGTGTCGTCATCGGATTCGCGCACCACACAGTGACGCCAGTTGGCGCCTCGTCGCATCGAATCATGTCGCTCGCCGTGAACGCAATCGCGCCTCGTCTCGCGACGTCGTCGTCGTCCGCGGCGTCCTCTTCCGCGCGCGGTCGCGGTCGCGCCCTCGCCGTGCGCTGCGCCGCGTCCAAGCACACGTTCGTGCGCGTCAAGGTTGATGAGTCAGCGATCGATAAACATGAATCGTTTAAACGCGCGACGCTGGCGAACGCGCAGGCGTCGATCGGGGAGGTTGGTAACGTGCGGTTTGATATTTTACGCGATGCGACCGACGACGGGTCGTGGACGTTCGTGGAGACGTACGCGGATGCGGATTCGAATGCCAATCATAAGACGACGGCGCACTCCAAGGCGTGGCAAGCGATGAAAGCGGAGACAAATTTGATTATTTCTGTGGAGAATTACGCACCCGTGCACCCGAGCGATGAAGATTGGACGTATTCGAACGCCACACAGGCGAGTTTAGAGGATGAAGACGAGATGGGAGATGGGTCGGTTGTACACGTGTACTGTCGAGTCGAGGCGAAGGATGTCGAGGCGTTTCGAGCGGCGTGCGTAAAGAACGCGTCAAATTCAATGCTTGAAGAGGATAATTTGCGTTTTGACGTGTTCCAGAACGTGGATGATGAAACGAAATTTGTATTGGTGGAGGTGTATGCGACGACTGCGGCGGCGAATGCGCACAAGGAGACCGCGCATTACTTGGAATGGAGAGACGCCGTGGCGTCGATGATGGCGGAGCCGCGCGCGGCGGTGAAGTATCGCGCAGTGTTTCCCGTCTCTCGCCAGGGCTGGCGCGCCGAGGATTGCGAAGACTCGTGTGACATGGACTGGGGGGCGTAAATATTATACCGCCTCAACCGATGACACCCCGCCGCGCCTCGCTGTAAGACTTTTAATATCATCGCCTCACTTTCGCGCGCGCGACATGAACGCCGAAGACGTTCCAAAATTCTGTGACCTCACCGGTGAGGCGCTCAACGCCGCCGCGCTCGCGCTCGTGCGCGAAGCGACGTCGGTGGAGTACATCACCGCGCACGCACCCGCGGAAGGGTCGATACTAGTCGACGTGCCAGCCATCGACGTTGCGAGCGGAAGGCACAAGTACGTGTTGGTGCAACTGTCTGACCCGCACAAAGGCGGCGCCAAACTCGTCGTTCGCGCGTACGCGGGGTGTGCGTACCACGCTGACAATTATGGGAAACTCATGCGCGATCTCGACCGCGAGTTCGGCGTGAAATCCGTCGTCGGTCGCGTCATAGGCGGCGGACGTATCGAGCGCGACGACGAGCGGAGAGAGGTGTACGTGTACGGATACTCCAAAACGTTCGGGCGCACGCCGGGATGTAACGAACGCACGGCGGCGATGATAGAGGAACACTTAGCGTCACAATCGTACGCGGTGCGTTGGAGCGATGACGGGTATTGATTGAGTGCTGCTAGTGTTTTACAACTGGTTTGGTCACCAAGAGTCGAAATTAGAAAAGCCGCCGCTTTGCTTGGGCTTTTTCGCTGGTGGTGCGCTGGACTTCACGGGCGTCGCGGCGACATATTTACCAACACCCGTAGCCGTGCTCGACACGGGCGCGGCGCGTTGACTGGCTTGCGCGAGCGCCGTCGCAGGGTCGCTCCAGAATTTCCCAGTGTGCGCGCCGCCATTCTTCATGGCTTCAGCTTTGGCTTTGGCTTCCTCAGCCTCGCGCTCGGCTTGCTCTTCAGCCAAGCGGAGTTCGGTGTATGGATTCGCAAACACCGTACACGAGGTAATCTTGACTGTTTGCGTCGGGCGATCCATGGCATCCGTGGGGACGTCTTCGATTCTCTGCAACGTCTCCATGCCGCCGACGACGCGGCCAAACACCGTGTGTTTGTTGTCCAAGTGCGGCGTCGGTTTATACGTGATGAAAAACTGCGAGCCGTTTGTATTCTTCCCGCTATTTGCCATGCTCAACACCCCGCGGTCGACGTGTCTGTGATGGTTGCCTTGGAATTCGTCGTTGAACTTCTCGCCCCAAATGCAGTGCCCGCCGCGCCCGGTGCCCGTGGGATCGCCGCCTTGCAGCATAAAGTTCTTGATTGAGCGATGGAACTTCACGCCATCGTAGTAACCCTTCTCGGCGAGCGTGATGAAGTTTTCACACGTGCGTGGTGCGGATTCGCAGTGTAATTCTATGTTCAAATCTCCCATGTTTGTGTGCAGGCGCACGTACGCCTTCTTCTTTGGATTTGTCCACACGACTTCTTCGGCGCGATGATTCTTCGTGTGCGCATCCATGTACGTGGACGTGAATCCCATGGCGCTGTGCCCAGTGGTACGCATTTCATTCACCTTGGTTTTCAATGGCACTAAATATTTCGCCATCTCTGCGTGGCGTTTTGCCTTTTCTTTTTCGGTGCGCGTGTCTAATTTGTCGCTCTCTTCCGAAGTGTTCCACGTGTGCGAACCAGGTTTGAATTTCACCATATCCGCAGGCGCCACGTACGCAGGCGCTCGAAGCAAGTGACTGTTATCTGTCGGATCTTTGACTTCAATCCCTTGCGCCCTTTTCGTGGCGGTATCTTTCGCTTTCGCTGCTTCTAACGCCGCTTGCGCCGCCGCTTGCGCGCTGCTGCCGCCTCGCGCGCCGATTTCCGCCGCCGCCTCACTACCGAGAGAATCCAACACCCGTCGCATGTCTTCGCTCACGTGCGATTTATTAATATTCCCATCCTCATCATCATCCTTTCGTACTAAATTTCTAACCTCCACGCCGCGTTTCACGTGATCAAACGTATCCAACGTTCTCGACTCCAATTTCAGCGGGTCTTGCAACGTCACGATGTCGCTCCTCTTAAAACTCTCATCCGTCAATAAATCCTTCCAGTTCTTCGCCTTGATGCACAACTCCTCGATAGCCTCCATGCAATACACGTTTCCCGTCGTCTTAATCGCGCAGATTCTCGTGCTATCGGTAAACGTTTTGTTCAACACCGGGCACTCGTACGCGCCGTCGCTATTCTTGTGCCACTTCAACTGAATCAAATCCTTCAACTCCAGCGCCGTGCCCAACACCGGATGCTTCTTGTGCTTCAAAACATACGGCACCGCGTGTGAAATATCCATCACCGTGCCATCCGGCGCGCACACCGCGCTCGCGAACGGCAGGAAAGAGATTGCGCAGCAATGAAAAGGCAACCTTCGAAACGGCGCGTCGATCGGACGGTCTTTCGCCCCACCGCCGTCGATGCGCCATTCCGTGGCGGTGACGTACCCGCGGTCCTTTTTCGCCGATTTATTTCGCCCCATGACTGGCGAATGAACGCCGCGACGCGCGACGACGTGAGGTTGTGCGCCGACGAATGGAGCCGTCACTTGTTGGCACGCAATCGTCGTTCGTTTCGTTCGACCACGCACGCCGATCGGCCTCGCGCGCGAATCTCTCGCACGAACACACGCGTTCGTTTGTTTGCCACGCTCTCACGCGCGCGCACGCGATCGATCGAGGACGACGACGGCGGACGATCGTCGAACGAATCGGTGGATTGTTCGAGCACGCACAGAAAACGCGCACAGACGGCGACGCCGCGCGACTAGATCTCGCCCGACATGTCGAAAGGGCTCGGCAAAGGCGTTGGGATTCCAGTCAAGTTGTTGCACGAGTCTGAAGGACACGTGGTGACGGTACGTGCGCGCGGAAAGGCGATTGAATGTGGTTTAGGGTTGGTTGTCGGTTTGAAGCGTTTTGCGCGTCGCGCGCGTGATGTTTTTCGACGCGTACTGACGGACGCGTGTGATTTTGCGCGATGCAGATTGAGTTGAAGACTGGGGAGACGTACCGCGGGCAATTGGTGGAGACGGAGGATAACTGGAATTGTCAAATGACGGACATTACGCACGTCGGACGGGACGGTAAGGAGAGTAGAATGGAGCACGTGTACATTCGCGGGAGTAAAGTTCGCATGGTGATTGTTCCAGACATGCTCAAGCACGCACCGATGTTTAAGCGAATTGATCCAAAGTTTAACCCGAAGCCGGCGGGGAAGAAGTGAGTGCGGCGCGCGCGTTGAGGCGGGTCGTTTTAATATTGTATAGCGCTCGACGGATGCGTTCGTCGAGCGACGAGTTCTTAGACATGTCACAAAAAATCAACAGTTTTTAGATGAATGATCACATGATCTTACGCGTCTATCGCCCGAACCGTTGCGCGGTGCGTGCGAAACGTTCGACGATGCTATCGAAGTCGCGCTCGGTGAACGTTTCAATCGCTCGCTCGTGGTAGAGCTCGGCGGCGTGCAACTGCCACGGCGGGAAACCGTCGAGGTGAAACGTCTCGCCAAAGACGATGATGGCGTCTGGGGGCGGTATGAAACTTCCTCGCTCGCGCATCCATCGCTCTAAACGCTCGACTTTGGGCCTGTACGTAAACTTGACGTCAGAGGCGTCGTCAACTATGTCTTTGTCGTCGATGACGTCGGCGTTTCGCGCGGCGTCCACGAGCGCGGCGCACGCGTCTCGCCCGCCTACTACATCCACCACCACGTGTCGTCGTCGTCGACGTTCGCCTTCTCCTACTAGAGATGCATCCTTCTCACCACTGCTCATTTCATCGTCGTCCACGCGATCAACGCCGCTCACGTGCCGAATGAGTCCTCCGCGCTGCGCGTCGCACGCGCGCAACGCGTACGTAAGCGCCGCGCCCGCCTCATCCTTCGCCCTTAACACCATCGCCCCAAACGCCCGCTCGAGCGCACGCATCCCACGCACGCGCGCAAACTCACCATCTCTATCGTACACCACCACGCGTCTCGCCGATCCTCGCGCGACGATGACCCGCGCGACGACGTCCGCCGCCGCGTCCAACCGCCGCCCGGCGTCGTGTACGACGACTCCAATCACCCCCAACGCCCGCCCTTCCACCGCCACCGACGCCCGGCCATGCCGACGACGACCACTCGTACTCGCATCACCACCACCATCGCGCCCATCGCGCGACGACGACGGCGACGACGAGAGCGTCTGTCCCGCGCCGCTCGGCGCTTTGCTCGACCGCGACCGCGACGCGACGCCTTCGAACGCCGCCACCACCATCCTCGCCGCCACGGACCCACCGCGACGGGCGAGACGACATCGAACCCGGCGCCATCCAACGCCCGCGCTGACGGCGACGACCGCGAGCACGAACCACCATCCCAGCGTCGTCGTCGTCATCATCATCATCAGCACTTTTCGTGCACTTTATTTACAGCTCAGGCTGGCGGCGTGGATTGATTGATTGACTGCTCATCCAGTCGCCGCCGTCGATGCGCGCATGCGTGCACCACGAATACGACGCCACGCGTCGTCGTCGTATTCGTCGTCGTCGCGTCGCGGTGTGCCGCAGCAAAAAAATTATCACGAAATCGTGAACAGCAGCCGTCGCCGTGTCCCTGTCGATGACGTTGTTAACGCCCGCGCTGTTTTCTGCGTCGACGCGTGGAGGTGTGATGGAGAAACTTATGGGTACTAATGTATGTCGCCCCCCGCGCGGGCGCCGCCGTCGATGGCGTCGTCGTCGATGACGTCGTCGACCGCGCCGCGCGCGACCGTCGCCGGTCGCGTCGCCGATCGACGACGGCGCCCGGCGCGACGGTCGTGAGGCTGGCTGTTGGTTGGGATCGCTGACTGCGCATCGATGGTGGTGGATTGATTGATGGATTGATTAATGTGACGACGGCGAATGCGTCAGAGTGAGACGCGTGGGATCGATGTCGACGCGGATCGATGTCGCCGCCGTCGATGACGATGACGATGACGACGTCGATGACGCGGCGCCGGCGATGGTGAGCGGCGCGACGGCGACGGCGACGGCGCGGCGTCGGGGCGGGCGCGCGAGCGGTGCGCGCGATGGTGGTTACGGTGGCGGCGCTGGTGCGGCGTCTGTCGTCGCCGCCACGCCGCGGTTGGATGATTTTACGGATGAGGAGAACGCGGCGAGGTTTATACGTAAGAATCGATGGGTGGCGTTGGATGTAGGGCCGTTTCCGGTGCGTGTTTGTGGTGATGATTGTCGTTGCGAAATTACAACTACTTTTGAAGAGAATTGATTGATTGATTGATTGATTGATTGATTGATTGATTGATTGATTGATTGATTGATTGATTGATTGTTTGATTGATTGATTGATTGATTGATTGATTGATTGATTGATTGATTGATTGATTGATTGATTGATTGATTGATTGATTGATTGATTATTCGACGTATGTATACTGACGACGACGATGTTGAAACAGGTTTTGAGGTTTAATTGGGTGGTGTCGTTAATGGCGACGGTGACGTTGTGGTCGTTTACGATTGCCGTGCTCGCGGCGGAGGATTCGACGGCGAGACTGTTCGCAAAGGCGACGCTTTGGATTTCAACCAATTTTACGTGGTTGTACACGCTCACACAAAATGCGTGGGTGCTTGTGATTATGTATGTGTTGTTGAGGAAAAAGTACGCCAATATCAAGCTCGGGCAGCCCGAGGATACGCCAGATTATTCAGACATTGTGTGGTTTATATTAATGTTCACCACGAGTCTCGGGACGGGGATATTTTTCTTTGGCGTGAGCGAGCCCATGTCGTATTATCGCGGCGATTCTGGCTTGGAGAATAACAAGACGAATATGCTCGCAAAGATGCCATTTATGAATGATGACCAACGCGCGTCGATGGCGTTGTTCATGACGTTCTTTCACTGGGGTATACACGGTTGGGTGCCGTACACGCTCGTCGCGCTGACGCTGGGCGTCGTGTCCTACCGACTGGGACGACCGATGACGCTGCGAAGTGCATTCTATCCAATCATTGGTGATTACGTCAATGGCTTGGCGGGCGATTTAATCGACGCGTTATCCATCGCCACGACGACGTTTGGGTTGTGCACGTCGCTCGGATTGGGCGCGAAAAGCATCAACGCGGCGTTGAATAGGATATCGGGCGCGGTGGAGAGCGAATCCTCCGAGGTGGAGTCGCTCATCGTGTGGGGTATCACCTTTATGACGACCGCTGCGGTGGTTTTAGGTTTGCGACGAGGTATAATAGGTTGCGCGCTCTTCGCTTTCAGCATTCTGTCCTTTCTGATTCTCATCTTGTTCTTCCACGACAACACGTGGTACCTGTTGAATACGTTTACGCAAACCATCGGCGTGTACGTGCAGTACGTCATTTTGGCTGGATTCGACAACGATGCATTCCCGCAGTTGAATTATGAATTTCAACACGCTGGGGAGCAACTGTGGGGCGACAGAAACGTTGCACAACATATTGTCGCGACATTGAACACAACCTTTAGCGACCCAGTCGAGTACTACGATAGCTCGCCGACGTGGTTTATGGATGGGTGGACGGTATTTTACTGGGCGTGGTGGATTTCTTGGGCACCTTTCGTGGGTATGTTCGTGGCTAAGATATCGCGCGGGCGAACAATTAGGGAAGTCATCTTAGTTGGTTTGTTTGCGCCCATGCTTTTGTGTTTTTTCGTGCTCACCGTCTTTGGCGCGCTCGGGATTAAGATGCAGCGCGTCGCCGAGTTGGCGCTACACGTGCAACCAGATTGGTCGAAAGGTGTCGTAAATTGCGGCGAGCTTGGATACTTGGATAACGAACCCGTTGGCGTCAATGCGCTCAAGCTTAAAAGTCTAGGGTACTATGCGCTGTCGTGCCGAAAATCGACGGACCGCGTGCTCGACATTCTCGAGCCGTACGGATCGCTCACGCCGCTCTTACAAGTGCTCGTACTCATTGGAATCATCATGTTCTTCGTTACATCCGCCGACGCTGGTGCATATGTAGATGATATCATCGCCGCGAATGGTCTCGAAAATCCGCCTGTGTTGCAAAAGATTTGGTGGGCAATAACCCAGGGCGCGGCGGCGCAAGCGTTATTAAGCGCATCGAGCGCCGGATTGTCCACGTTACAGGCTGTGAGTATTTGCGCCGCGCTTCCGTACACGTTTGCGTTGTGCTACATGTGCATTGCATTGATTCGCGCGTGCGACGCGGCCATTGATGACAAGACGTACCTATCCAAGCGCAAGGGCTTCAGCACTTCCATCGTCGACATTTTTGAAAACTTTTCGAGCGCCGACGAGGCGGCGACGACCAAAGTCATGCCAACGAAAGAACGATTGAAACTATTGCTACGCAACGTGTACTATCCTTACGCGTCGTTGTACATTGCGGGCCTAGAAACATACGGCCCCTCGCAGTTGGTTTACGTGTCTTGCTTAGCCACGTCGCTGTACTACTTGTGGATTTTACTCCTCGCGCTCGTTCCTCTCAACAGTGGAACGCACACGCTGGCTTGGATTTCGTACTTATTTTTCACGAGCATACTAACCAGCGTGCGCTATCAAGTGCGTAAAAAGTGGAGAATAATTGGCAATCTCGTTGAAGACTTTTCGACGTCGTTATTTCTCTTCCCATTTGTATTGGCGCAGTTACAGTTGGAAATTGAATCGCACACGGGACGCGCGTAGCGTAGTCAGATCGATAGTAGATCGGGAGTATTGTATCATATATATCAGATTGTAATCTAAAAGTATAACGAATGTTTAAAGCAGTATCAGATTCTTTTGTACTAACGTCGCGCTCTGCTGCGACTCGGCGTGCGGCTTGGCGTCTTTTTGGGCGTTCTCGACGCCGACTTGCTCGGCGTCTTCTTCGGCGTTCGCGGTGACGCCTTTGCGCTCGGCGTCTTCTTCGCCGACGCCGCCTTACGCGGGGTGCTCGTAGCCTTCTTTGTAACCACCACCTTAGTTTTTTCATCCGCGACATTCGCGTAGATGTCGTTCACTTGCTCTTGAATCATGTGAACCATGTAAAACGCGCAGTGCGCGGGAATCAAGTACGGCAGAGCGGCGCGGAAGCCAGCCATCTTGTGAAATCCTAATAAACCAACCATACTGCCAATAATCATGGGATGCGGAATGGTGTTGTACGGGAAGCAGCTCACGAAATTGGGCTCAACTTTGCCGAGCTCGACACCAAAATACGTTTGATCGATGCCCAACGCGTTGGCTGCCGCCGCGCTCAAACCGTAGCCTCCGACCAACATGGCTAACGAAATTGGGTCGAATTCAAAGTTCATATAGTAGTTGTACCCTAAGTGTGACAAAGCTAACGTCTTCCAAAAGATGACGTTGCGCTTGAACACCCCAAAGTTGATGTTACCGCGACAGTGATACGTCGCGATGTACATGCTGTAGTGCGTAAACGACGTCACAGCCATGAAAAAGTACGGATGAATAAATTGACCAATTGCGTACAGCGCTACGGCGCTCATGACGTTGTTCAAACCGGCGTATTTTTCCAGATTAAACACGGCGTTAGTGACGGTTAAAACCATCCAAGCCATGAAGCGCCAGAAGCCAGTCGGGCGAATGGTGTTCAAGAACAAGCGTCTCGCCGCGGTGTTGTACACCATCGCCAACGTTCCGAGAAAGCGTCCGAATGGCCCGAAGCACTTTGGATACACCACGTAATGTAACTTCATCGTGACACGTCTGTCCTTGTTCGGTGTCGGACGATCGGCGATCACGTGGATCTCACGATGATAATCAAAGCCGACGATGTCGCCGTCTGAAAGGCACCCGCCGGTACCTTCATGGCAAAAGTTTGTCTCAACTTGCACGTTCTCATTTACCGCGAGCATGCAGCGGTAGACGAAACAGAACGGATACACACTCCAAGGTCCATCGCAGTGCTCCATGTAAAACACCGTATCTGAATTGTTGTTGTGATGCGACGACGCGACGTAAATTTCATTCATGCCGTAAATCGGATCCACCGCCCACGCGTCTGGACGAAATCGATCGGCGAACATCTTCTGAATCGGTGCCGCATGCACGATATCGGTAAACGCTTTCTTCTCTTTTGGCGGCAGCAACTCATGCCACCAATGCGCGGTGCACGTGCGATCTGGATCTTCATCGGTGACAAAGTTTTCAATCACCTTGAGCGACGCCTTCTCCTTGGCGCTCGTCAACTTGGCCCGCACGACGTAATTATGCGCAATAATCCACGATAAGAAGCTTTCTCGCATGTGCATCACCGCATCCAAACACAACGGAAGCAAGTAAAACGTGTGTTCGACGAGCAACGATGGCCAATTCGACGCATCCATGTACGACGCTTGGTACGTCTTCTCACCCGTCACCAGGTGCGCGAGCTCCTGTCCGACGTACGCGCTCGCAAAAATCACCCCCAGGGTCTTCATGTCGCACACGGTCGCCATAATAAGCGCAACGCGTACGATTGCACACCACACTAGCGTCGTGCTGAGCTTCAAACCATACCCAGGCGTCAATAAAGTCACCGCGAAACCGTACGCCCAGAAAATATTCCTCACCCAAGCATCGCCGAAACGCAACTGAATCCCGGCCACCACGCACGACAAACACGCCGGGGTGGTCACCAAGTGCAACGCAACGTTGAACGAGTTATTATGAAACGTTCTGAATTCGCGCGCGGTGTCCGCAAAGGATTTCATGGCGATTGCTTCGTGATTAATCCGCACGCGATCGAGAGTGGTGACGTCGCGACTGTCGCGGGCGCTCACGTCGCTATCTCTCGCGTGCGATCGTGAACCGAGCGAATGCGCGCGCGAACGTCTCGTGCGTGACGCGTTTCGTGCGCACGTCAACGCCGTTGATGCCGACGCGTGCCGTCGAATGCGGGGCGCGCGAGAGTTTGCGAGTTGTATGTGGAATAATCAAGATGGTTCGAGGTGCGACTACAACGACTATCGCGTGGGCATTATATATTTTATGCTTTTTGTGACGATAACACGCCTCAGCATTGCGGCCGCGCGCGCGACGTATCCGGTGTGTGTTGTGCGGTGTGTGTTGTAAATATTAACGGACGGAAAAAAAGATGAGACGTATCCGTCGGTACTCACGCGCGAGTGTCGTTGGTCGACTCGCGAAGGGAAAAATAGCACCGGCGGGCGTTTACGCGAGAGACTGAACCATCTCTGGGGCGAGGTTAAACTTGACAGCGCCGACTCCGAAGCCAGCTTGGTCGAAGGACGTCGCGAGAGTCGTCGGGCTCGCTCCATCCCAAAGAGCGTTCATGTCACAGCAAGACGTGTCGAGCGCGTCGAACGTGAACTGTCCTGGAACGGTGCTAGCACTCCAGGTACAGGTGTGACTCCCGATTCTGGCGTCAACGCCCGCGAGTTTGAGAGCACCGTCTTGGACGAATGCCTTCATTCGAACGATGTAGACCGTGGCCCCGTTAAAAGAACCACCAAGCCAGTAGACTTCGTTTGCAGTGCCGCCGGGTCTGCGATGACACGCGAGCATTCTGACACACCTGTTGCCCCAGAAGTTGCTACCACAAGGGGCTCCGGAAGTGATGACCAACCGCCGCGCGTCAAGGTCGTCACCCCAGCTGCCCTTGGCGAAGAGAGTGTTACCTGCCGCCGTAAGGTACTGCTCGTCAGAGTAAACCTGTTGAAATTCTTCGGCTCGTCCGCCTCCTTTCAAGCCAATGGTGTAGAGGATTCGAGACGCGCGAATAACATCATAATCGTAAGAATCACTGTCACGGTAAAGAAGGGGACCATCGTAGCGCGCAGCGGCGCAGTCAATCCCCGCGCAATTGGTGTTAATGTTCGGCATCGTGTTCCAGGCGCGGCCAGCACCGCGGCATAATCTCAGCACATTCGATTCGTCCTTGGACACCCTCAAAAGCAGCATTTTCAACGGATTCGATGGATACGGATTGACGAGGCTCATCACGTGCTGTGCCATGTTTTCAGATTCGCCGGAGTAATACGGGTCTCGCGAGATCAAAGCGCGTCCAGAGAGCTTTGACACTGACGCAACCTCCGCCATCATGCCTGATCTCAACTGCACAAGTCGAGCGTCGTCGCCCTCACCGAGTGTGAGTCCACTGTACGGATTGTTATTGTCACACGCAGGAATTTCACCCGTGGGGTCCAACACCGTGTAAGCACTGTCGGCGGATACTGCCGAGCACGTCTTTTCGCACGAACCCCACATGTATTCAATGTCGCCCGGCTCTTCGCGCGTCATGATGCGGTTAAAATACTTCCCGTAACGCTGCGTGCACTGTCCTTGTTGCAGCGGCGCTTCGCCAAGCTCTCCGATTTCATACAGCCATTCTCCAGTGAGCAAGTTTTTATACGCAAATCCAAACTCCCAATCGACCTGATCCGTCGTAACGCGATACGCTCGCTCTTCGCCGGGGAGAATCACGCGATCCATCTTGATCGCGTCAGCCGGTTCGAAAAAGCGCTTCGTTTTGTAGTTGTGACGCACGATGTACATCTCTTTCTGTCCATCGAGCCAGTAATTCGCATATTTCGTTCGCACTTCGTCCGACTTGCACTGCGTGTGCACGATGAACGTCACCGCCCCCTGCGTTCCGCTCGGCGCGGGCGCGAGCAGATAGCCGTTGTTCGGCACCCACCCACCGCCGAGCTCGGGCGGATATCGCGCCGGCACCAAACGCTCGGGTGCGGCGCAGAAGACGGCGACGAAGACGACGACGAACGTGAGAAGTGACGCGCGCTTCGTGTCCTCGAACACCGTTCCGAGGTTGAATCTTCGCGCGAGCGGCGTCGCGCGAGACGGCGAGGCGGCGTCCGCGGCGGACGACGTCATCACTGCTCGCGTTCGCATCGCGTCCGAGTCGCGTTCGCGTCGACGACGTTCACGTCGCGTCGGCGTGTGCCACGCAGGGATGGGTGTTACGTCTTGGGTGTTGCGTTCGCACAGATCGCAGATCGCACAAATCGTCGATCGCACACCGCGACGCGTCGCCCGCACGCGCGTGCGATGAATCACGAATCGCAGACGAAACACACGGTCTACGGCGCCGCGCCGATCGAGGGCTCGGGCGATGGCGCGACGACGCGAGCGCGCGAAAGCAAAAGCAGTACATGGCGCCGGGCGTTGCTGCTCCTCGTCGTCGCGCTCATCGCCTCGGTCGCGGCGCTCGGGTCGAGAAGCCTCGCGCGACGCGCGCTCGGATCGGACGACGTGTCGTCAGACCCAACACCGGAACCGCTGGCGGTGACTGAGACGAAGATTGAGAAAGTAGTGCCGTCGGATGTCAAGTTGAGCGCCGACGTGGCGACGGCGGCGTGCTCGTGCTCGGACTCCATCCTGATGATCGTCGCGACGGCCATCGACACCGTCCCGACGTCATGCGCTGCTGTGAAGGCGATGGATAAGTCTTGCTTCGCCGCCAACGCGTGTTCGGCGTTGAAGAGCACTGTAAATAACTTGTGTCCCGGCACCGTGCCGTAGGCGACGACGGGCCTCGCAAGACGCCGCCGCGCGCTCGGGCGCGGGCGACGCGCGCGTCGACGTTCGCTTTATTTTTGTAGTTTTGATACGCCGTCTACTTTAATCATCGGTAATCCGCACGCGATCGAGAGTGGTGACGTCGCGACTGTCGCGGGCGCTCACCTCACGTCGCTATCTCTCGCGTGCGATCGTGAATCGAGCGAATGCGCGCGCGAACGTCTCGTGCGTGACGCGTTTCGTGCGTACGTCAACGCCGTTGATGCCGACGCGTGCCGTCGAATGCGGGGCGCGCGAGAGTTTGCGAGTTGCATGTGGAATAATCAAGATGGTTCGAGGTGCGACTACAACGACTATCGCGTGGGCATTATATATTTTATGCTTTTTTGACGATTACGGATTCATTTTCTTATCAGCCTTGGTGGCTTTTAAGAATTCATCGTAAGCCTTTTGTAATTCCTCGCGACCGGCGTCTGGGGACTGTGGGCCGTCGCGCTCGGCGTCGCGTTCCGCGTCGCGCTCTGCTTGAGCGGCGGCTTCCGGGGAGACGGTGTCGGTGTCAATCGCGGATGCCCAACGGTCTTTTTGACGTAATTTATCAGCCTCAAGACGTGCGGCACGCTCAGCACGCCGACGTGCGCGTTTCTGTCGACTCGCACGGACTCCGACGGATAAGACGGAGGCAAGGATGAGGGACGACGCAAAGCCGAGCGTAGCGTAACCGCCAGACGATAGGTTCAGGTCGGGGAGTCTCGGCGTGGACCACGACTGCGACTGAACCGCGCGCTGTCTCTTCGATTGAGATTTGTTGGCCACGCGTTTCGGCGCCGCTCTCGGCGCGTCATCGTACAAGAATCCACGAATGTTTGGCATGTTTGTCTTGACGCTGTCCACGACACCCGTCGCCTTGGACTTAATTTTAGCAATAAACTCTTCGCGCGCCTTGGCGCGCGTTTCAGCCGCCCGAGCACTTTCTGCCGCCTCAAGTACGCGCTCACGTTGCGCAATCTCCGCGTCTTTCGCCGCCGTTTGCTTCTGTGCCTCACGAGCCGCCTCCTCGCGCACCTTCTTTGCCGCTTCAACCAACTTTTCTTCGCGCTGCTTCATCAACAGCTCGCGCTCGTTCGCCTGTTTTTCTAAAGCTGCCTTCTCCGCCCGCGCTTGAGCATCAATGCGTGCTTGCTCCGCCTTGACCTCGGCGTCTCTTGCCTTGAGAGCCGCCGCTTCCTTGGCCTCTGCAGCTTGTCTCGCCTCATTGAGTTGTCGCTCAGCTTCCTTTTCCTGCTTTAAGCGCATCTCCAGAGCTCTACGTTCTTCTGCGAGAGCCCTCGATTCCGCTTCCCTGGCTTGCTTGAGCGCCACCTCTTCCGCACGCTTCGCATCTGATGCGGCTTGACGCTCGCGGTTTTGAGCGGCGCGAAGCTCAGCGCGAAGACTCGCTTCGGCTTCAGCGGCACGCGCTTGTTCCGCCTTCAAACGAGTCTGCTGTTGGATTCGCTCGCGACGCTCCGCGCGGCGCGCAGCTGTGACTTCACGAAGCCTTTCGGCAGCCTCGTTTCGCACGGGTTTCCATCCAGTCGTCTGTGCTTGTGCTTTGGCCGTTGGCGCCACGTTTTTCTTCACTGGCGCTGGAGCGGTCTTTTTTGTGGCCACTGGCGCGGCTTTCTTCACTGGTACAGGCACAGCCTTCTTCACTGGCGCAGGCGCGGCTTTCTTCACGGACACTGGCGCCGTCTTCTTTGCTGGCGTTGCTACAGCCTTCTTCTCAGCCACTCGCGCAGCCTTTTTGGCGACCACTGGCGCAGCCTTTTTGGCGACCACTGGCGCTTTTTTTTTCGCCGCTACTGCCGCTACTTTCTTCGCCTTATCCGCTCCTTTCATCGCTTTGGCGTCGACAACCTTGTTCGCCTTGACTGGCGGTTCCGCAGATTTTTTCGCCGGCGTCGCCTCTATCTTCTTCGCCGCAACCTTCTTCACCTCCCTCTTGCCATCCGTCGACTTTTTCGACGAGCCATCATGAACCTTCACCGAAACCGATTCTAACTGCGTCGCTCGCCACTGCTTGAACCGCTGCTTCGTCGCCACGCGAGACGCGCTCTCGCCGCTCGTCTTCGTTTTGGCTTGGACATCCTTTGCGTCCCCCGTCGCCTCCTTCACCTTTTTCGCATACACGCACCACGCCAAAAACAGCGTCAACGCCACAGCATTATTCACACCCTCACGCGCCCCTTTGGATGACTTTCGTTCGCCACCGCTCGCGGCTCGAACGACAACCACCGTTCGCGTCGCGCGTCCTCGTCGATCGCGCGCGCCCGGCGCGACGCTCATCCTCGCGCGTCTCCCACGCACATCCACCACCGCGCGCGCCGCCGCGCGCGCACACCCCACCTGCCCGCGCGTCTGCATCATCTCCCACCGCACGCGTCCCCCTCACGCCTCTCGCGACGACACCACAGCGCGCGTCCTCGCGCGAATGGCTAACGTAACAACCCACTCGCGCGCACCTTCGTCGCGCGCCTCCACGTCGCTGACGCACCGCGCGCGCGCGAACGCGCCGCCGAGACGTCGACCGAGTTCGTCTGCACGCGCGCGCGATGTGTTCGCGAGCGATGCGCGTCGAGCGTCGGGCGCGGGACGGCGAATGACGCGCGAATGGGTGACCAACGTCTCTCACGTGGAGCACGACACATGCGCCTCACTCGCGCGCGCGCGGCGTCGTCGCGCGCGCTCGGACATGTATCACGCGCGCGCATCGCCCGCGAGCGGTGCGCGAGAGGTTGGCGGACGCGCGCGAGGACGTGGACGGGCGTCGCGCGCGCGTGCGACGGCGTCGCGGGCGAAAAGCGGGGCGGATGGTGCGCATTCGACGGCGCGTGATTTCGTGCACATTCGCAACGTGTGCTACTCGCCTGCGGGCGCTGGGCGCGATATCTTGCGTGATGTCAATCTATCGCTTCCTCGTAAGGGATTGACGCTCATCGTTGGGCGTTCGGGGTCGGGGAAATCGACGCTCATGACGATCTTGGCGGGACTTTCGGAGCCGACGTCGGGCGTCGTGGCGCTCGGCGCGGATGAAACGCGCGCTTCAACGCCGAGCGCCGAGCGCTTGGCGCAAGTAGGCATCGTGTTTCAGTTTCCAGAACGTCATTTTTTAGGCACGACAATGTTGCAAGAGCTCACGTTCGCGTGGCCGCAGACACAGAATGGGTTTACGAAGCGACGCGAGCTCGCGTATCGGATGAACGACGCGTTGCACGCCGTCGGCATGGAGCGCATTCCGCTCGATACGGACGTGCGAGCGTTGAGTGGGGGGTATAAACGACGATTAGCGCTAGCGATACAACTCGTGCGCGATCCCGCGGTGCTGTGCCTGGATGAGCCGCTGGCGGGATTGGATTGGCAGACGCGCGCCGAGGTGACGGCGTTGTTGAACGACTTGAAGCGCGACCGCGCCGTCGTCGTGGTATCACACGACGTAGAGGAAATCTCGCCCATTACCGATCGGGCATATAGAATGGAGAACATGGGAGCATTGACTGATGTATCGGACGAGCTCGCGGGCGCGCGCGCGAGCGCGTTCGGGGCGGCGGCGGATTCGTTCGCTTCGTTTGACTGAACATGCAGTTTGTTACCTATAGCTGTAGAAGACACATAGGCATTGGATTGAATAGAATTGAGTGCATCACATGATAATCATGATTAAAACAAAACAGTGGGACTTATCCCATGGGTGGACGTGGCGATCCATTAAGTAGTACAGTCGAAAGTTGTCGCGGTTTCAAGCGTTTACGCATTCAATACCCCATCCGGCGTCGCTAAAGCCACGAGCGTCCACTTCTCTTTACACGCCATCACCCCTCGCCACGACGATTGTTCCTCACAATTCTCATCATCAATATCACACGCGTACGTCTTTTCCAACAACGCCGCCGTGGCGACTTGTAATTGCACGTCCCGTCCGCACAACTCGCTCGTCGCCTCCTCCATGCCTTTATTATGCCCGACGCACATAATCGTCCGTATATCGTTCGCCCCGTCCCCAACCGTCGTCGCCGTCACCAACTCTCTCAAATGCGTCGCCATCTGTCCATCAAGACTCGCAAAGTGATACAAAGACCCTAAATACACCGCCGAAGAATCCTTAAACGCCGCGTTCTCTCGCGACATCAGCTCCAGCGTCTCGCGGCTCCGCGCGCTATTCGAGCACAACGTCACGTCCGGTGCGAATCGCCCGTCGCCGCGCACGACCGCGGCGAGTTTCTGCGCCATCGTGCGACCTTCGGCGGTGAGCGGCCGGTCGACATCGCGCACCGTCGCCGCGGGCGACGCCCCGGGTTCCGTCGCCCAGGATGACGCCGCGTGCCGAAGCATGATGAGCCGATACGTCGTCGTCGTCGTCGGTGACGACGTCGGTGACGACGTCGATGCGGCGCTCGCGCGCGCGGGACACGCGCGAGAGGCGCGAACGCCACACCGCGTCGGCGTCATCGCCACCGTCGTCGGCGCCGCGCGAGAGGTACAAGGCCACATGGTGCACGACCACGGCACCGCTGGCGTCACAGAATGGCGCTTCATCGGCTGCGCCGCGCCGTCGTCGACGTCACGCGCCGCGCGTACGCGACGACGACGACGGCGGCGTACGCCCCGGTGTTCACCAACGCGCTGTTGGTGATCAAAACCACGCCCATCGCGGAGTACACGTCGCTCATTGGGTCGGGTGAGTTGTACCAGTCTGACCGCTACGCGCGCGTCAAGGAGCGCCATGAGACGCACAAGTCCTCGGTGAAGGCGATTAAGCGCATGTTGAGCGATCGTGGGGTGAAGTATAGGTGCGTGGAGCGCGCGGCGCTCAAGGCGGAGTCGGTGGAGGGGTGCGATTTGGTCATCGCGTTGGGGGGCGACGGGACCACGCTCATCGCCGCGCACGAAGTTCGTTCGATGGATGTTCCAATTTTAGGCATTAATACCGATCCAGCGACGCCGAGTGATTTGGCGAAATTATATTTAACGAATGTGTGTCTGGATGAGCGGCGATCGACGGGGCATTTGTGTGCGGCGAATCGTTTTAACGCCGAGCAAGTGTTGGACGCGGCGTTGCGAGGGGAGACGAAACCGGCGCGATTGGCGAGGATTCGTACCACAATCAACGGTCGGGAGCTCGAGCCGGCGTTGAATGATGTACTCATTGCGCACCCATCGCCTGCGGCGGTGTCGAGGTATAGCTTGAAGCTTCCAGGGAAGGAAGATGCGTACTTTCACGTTCGGAGCTCGGGCTTGCGCACGTGCACGGCGAGCGGCTCGACCGCGGCGACGTATTCCGCCGGTGGGTGCCTGATGCCGTACGACTCCACGGACATGCAATACATGGACCGTGAACCTATTTATTACGATCACGCGCCGCCGCCGAGCAGTGCGGGTCATAGATTTTACAAGCGCGGAGAAACCATGCGGTTGCGATGGAACTCTCGCGTCGGCGTCGTGTACATCGACGGCGCGCACGTCAAGCACGACATTATGTTAGGGGACGATGTAGAAATGTCGAGCGACGGTCCAGAGTTGAGTTTGTTTGTATCGCCATGGTTTAAGACGATGCGCGAATCACAAGGGCAAAAATTAGACACCTAGAGTTGAATTGAGTTGTTGTTGTTGTTGTATTTTATATATCCGCGCGGCGCTACGACGTACGACGAATCGGCGTCTCAACATCCATCAACGACGGCCTTCGCGTCGTCAATAACCCATACGCCGACTCTCCACACGATTGCGCTAATTGCACCACGTCCTCACCGATACTCTCCGCCAAACCGGCTTGCGCTAACTGCGTCTCTAGCGCTTCGTACGTCGCGTCCATCGCTCGGCTCGCCGACGTCGCCCCCGCGCCTCCATCTATAACCACATTCTCCTCCTTTGGCGCACACACCGCCAACCTCACATTCACGCACTCACTCACGCGCACGTGTGCGCTCCACGTCACCAGCGTACAGTCCAAACAATCCCGCATTTCCGTCGACTCTGACGTCGGCCCAAACGCAAACGCGCACCGCTTGCAATCCAACACGATGACTTTCGACACGACGCACGGCAACACAATGAGGCAATCCTCGCATCCGGCGATCGTCACCGACGACGCATATATCGCCGTCGATTCCACGATGGTTTCCCCCTTGCGACAGCGGAATCGCAGGTCACACGACACGGGTAACGGTTCGTGTGCCACCGCGCGGCGCTTCACTGGCGTGTAGCTTTTCGGTGTCGCGGGCGACGCGGCGCCGCCGACGCTCGCCGCGATGGGTTTACGCGACGACGCGAGAGGCGAGGCGGCGAACGCGGCGACAGCCGTGGTGAGGGGCTTGGTGAACCAGCACCCCATGGCGACGAGGGGTGCGCGCGGCGAGCTATGAGGCTGCGTCGGGTGGTTCCCCCGAGTTTGACAGTGACATCACTACATGTGATTACAACGTGTTTCTACGAGCGAGCTATGAGAAATTATATATGAATAGGTGCGGTGCGGTGTCATGCGCCAACGTCGCCGCGATTACGGTCGGTGTCGCCGAGAATGGTTCGATGGCGTCGTCGTCCGTCGTCGCCGCGTTGGTCGGCTCGACCGAGCGAAGACGAGGATGCAATCTTGTTAAGTAACGCGTCGAGCGGAGACATCGTGGGTGAGAACGGCGCGTGATCGTCGTCGTCGTCGTCGTCGTTGTTTTCGCGTTCTTCATCCCTTCGTGGCGCGCGACGCACGGGTGTGCGCATGGCGTCGTTATCCCGCGCCGGCGGTTTGGGCTCGGGTTCTAATTCTCTCGCCAACGCACGGCGTTCACCGTCATCTCGCATCCCGCTCGCACGCAAACGCTCGATTTCTATCACGAGCGACTCTACTTTGCGATCGAACGCCTCCATGACGCTCGTGTGGTACTCAAACGACACCAACGCCGGCGTTCCGTCGGCGCACGTCTCCGCCGGCGTCGCCGTCGCGGCGCGCGCTCGTCGTCGATCGCGTCCCGCCCCAGCCCCCGAGCCCGCATGCAAAAGACTCTTCAACTTATGCACCTCCATCTCGAGTTTACGATTATTCACGCACGCGCGCTCTAGTTTCCGCGTCAAGTCGGCGTTTCGCCTGCGCTCGTAGTCGCGCTCGTCGCCGCGCCGCGCCGCGTCTCGTCGCGCCTCCGCCGTCGCCTTGACATCCTCCGGGCGCGACGACGCCGGCATTGACGTCGTCGTCGTCGTCATCGTCATCGCCGCCGTCGCCGCCGCCGACGACGACGCGGCGGCGGCGGCGTGCGAACGACCGCGCGCGGCGTCCGAACTCGGCTGCGGCTGCGCCGATCGCATCTGTCGCACGAACGCCGCCGCGACCGCGCGCGCGTGCGCCTCCTCCGCGGCGACGATGTCCGCGGCACGACGACCGTCGTCGTCGGCGTCGGCGGCGGCGGCGGCGCCCGCACCGCGGTCGATGCGCGCGACACCCATCGTCGACGAGCGACGAGTGACGCGCGGGCGCATTCAAACGCCGCAGCAGCTGTCGCCACGAATGGGCGAATCACGCGTACACAGACGATCGAGTACACCATCAACAAGGCATAAAATCATTTATGTTTAACTCGGACACTTGACCAATACGTATCGACGACATCATCAGTATCGTCATCGCCTCGTTGGAAGTCAGAGCGCGCGCGACGCCCGCCCCACATTGCGTTGCTTTCGCGCCCGAGGGGACCGTACGTTTGAGTTCAAATCAAACCAACGCGTTGTCGTGCATCCATGTGCAGATGCGTGCGCCCCCACAGGGCGACGCATCGACCGTCGACGCATGCCGCGGCGCCCGCCGGGTCGGCGTCCGGAACCGCGGCAGAGGACGACGACGAGGACGAGGACGACCGGGGTGGACGACGGTGGAGGAGGCGCACCGCGCGGCGATCGCGATGGAAGCGCCGACGCGCGATCGGCGTCCAAGGACGACGATGAGAACGATGACGAGAACGATGATGAGAACGATGATGAGAACGACGATGAGAACGATGGATTTCGTTTGCAAAAGGCGCCCCCGCTCACGAAGGACATGATCGATGCGTTGGACGCGATCGAGTCGCGACGGGTGGCGGCGCGATGGAGCGCGCGCATGCGATGCCTCAAGAGACGAGTCGAAGATTGCGCGCGCCAGTTTCCGACGAGTAGCCTCGTGTTCGTATTCACGAAGCCGTTTCGTTCCGCCAATAATCAGCGCAAGTGGTGCGTCAAAGTTCTCGCGCGGTCTCGACGCGACGCCCGCCCCGACGGGATTTGAACTGACGAATGAGTTTCATGTCGATGTCCGTCCGTTCGTCTGACAGGGCTGAGGAAGAGTTCGCGGCGTTCGGACCGATCGCAACTACAGCGTACGAAGCGGACGATGGGATGTCCGCGACGATGTCGGGCGCGCAAGTTCTTCGGAGAACGGTGTCGCAACTCACTGACTTCAAGATGAATAGAAAACAGCTTGCAAGACATTCATTAGATGATGCGTCGGCTCGCGTCGCCGTCGCCAACGCTCAGGAGGAATCTTCCGCAGCCGGCGACTCGCTCAAAGACTTGTTTGAAAAGATGAAGGCGCTCGTGCCGACTGAGTTGCACGAACGCTGCGCGAGTGTGCTCGTGGCTTCGGGCGCGGTTCGTAAATCCGGGAGCGCGGCGGATAGGAAAATAGTCTCATTGGCTGAACAATTCAACCGACGTCGGGCGTATGATAG